>OOCT01000015.1_pt1 | contig 285961 bp, 258 predicted proteins | sample 1671851 | NCBI WGS metagenome assembly OOCT01 (sample SAMN06348199, study PRJEB24527) | human gut metagenome | biome: human gut; feature: ankylosing spondylitis patient; material: feces | host: Homo sapiens | place: China | collected 2015-10
AACTCGCGACCCTAACCTTGGCAAGGTTATGCTCTACCAACTGAGCTATTTCCGCGATTGCGGATGCAAAGGTAGATATTTTCCTTAAACCTGCAAACATTCCGCAGACTTTTTTCACACAGAAAAGTGTACATTTTCGCCAGGCATACAAGCAGACTTTTGATTATCAACTCATTCGCCCACGATAATCTTCATAAGAAAATTGCTTGAAAACTTCAGCTTTTCCTTCTTTTGTCCACATTGCAATGGCCGGATGGTGAATTCCATTGAACATATTCGTCTTTACAGTGGTGTAATGTATCATGTCCTCAAAGACGATTCTCTCCCCTATCTGCAGCTCATGGTCGAAACTCCACAGTCCCATATAGTCGCCGCTCAAGCAGGAGTTTCCTCCAAGGCGATAGACGTAAGGGCCCGCATCGCCCATCTCCGCTCCACGCACTGCAGGCTGATAGGGCATCTCCAGACAATCCGGCATGTGGCACGTAAAGCTAACGTTGAGAATGGCAGTACGAATGCCGCGGTTTTCCACGATGTCCACTATCTCCGAGCTCAGCACACCGGTCTGCCAAGTAAAAGCGGAACCGGGCTCAAGAATGATTTGAAGATGTGGATAGCGCCCCTTCAAGCCCTGCAACAGACGGACAAGATGCTCTACATCATAATCCTTACGCGTCATCAGATGCCCGCCTCCTAAATTCAACCACTTAATCTGTGAGAACCAGCGGGAGAATTTTCCTTCCAAGTGCTCCAATGTGTGTTCCAGCTCGTAGGAAGAAGACTCGCAGTGACAATGACAGTGAAAACCTTCAATACCCGCCGGAAGTTCTTCGGGAAGCTGGTCGGCCATTACACCGAAGCGAGTACCGGGTGCGCAGGGATTATAAAGCTCCGTTTCCACCTCAGAGTATTCGGGATTGATACGGATACCGCAGGAAATGCCGCTTCCCTCCGCCACCACTACCGGATAAAAGCGGTGGAACTGCGAAAGCGAATTGAAAGTAATATGGCTGCTGCACCGCATTATCTCCGGAAAATCGGCCTCGGTATAGGCCGGTGAGTACGTATGCGCCTTACTTCCGAACTCCTCCAATGCCAGACGGGCTTCGTAGACGGAACTTGCCGTAGAGTGGTCTATATACTCCCTGAAAATGGGAAAGGAACGCCACATGGCAAATGATTTGAAAGCGAGGATTATCTCCACACCTGCGCGGTCGGCCACACTTTTTATCAGTGCGAGGTTCTTTCTCAGCAATCCTTCTTCCATAATATAGCAGGGAGAAGGGAAAAGGGAAAAGTCTTTATTTGTCATTCTTCTATCTATATTTACTATTCTAAATTGTCCGTATGTATCGTTCTAACTGTCTTTTTTTAAGATACCACGGTCCTACACTTATACCATCATCCTCTTACAAATATCCCGTTTTTGTGTGAGACAAAAGATGCGACTATCCTATGACAGCACTTTGAAACGCGCGAAGCGCAGCAAAAGTTGTTTGTCTCCCGCATTCTTGAAGCGGATGGTGGCTTTCGCATTGTCTCCTTCGCCCTCCACTTTCAAAACTTCACCCAGGCCGAAACGTTCGTGCTCTATCAGTTGTCCCTGCTGTACACGATTGGCAGACCCGCCGGCAGAAGGCGATGTACTTGCCGTATTTGCAGAAGGCGCCACCCGTTTCAGATTACGTGGAACGGTCGGCGCAATAATCTGCTGTTTCGGTCGTACAGACACACGCTCTTTTCCTCCATACGGAGCATCTTCCCTATCAGGCGCAAAACCTCTGGCGTTCTCCCTGCGGAAAGCGGCGGCTTCCTCCTCTACCCTGCGGAACATTCCCGCATCCTGAGGCAGACGCAGGAAACGTATATCTATATCCTTCAGGAAACGGCTGGGACTGCCAAACTCCATCTTGCCATATCGGAAACGCGTCTTTGCATACGATAGGAAACAGTGTTCTTCAGCACGTGTGATGGCTACATAGAACAGCCGCCGTTCTTCCTCCAATGCCCGGGGAGAGTCACCCACCATGCCGCTGGGAAAAAGATTCTCCTCCATCCCCACTACAAACACATTCTTGAACTCCAATCCCTTGGCCGAATGTACAGTCATCAAGGTTATCTTCTCATCGTCCCCATCCTTATCCGAATCCTGGTCGGTAAGAAGGGAAACTTCCGAAAGGAAGTCACCCAACAACACGTTCGGGTTTCCTTCCTCCTGCCGTTGGGCACAAAAATCACTCATACCGTTCACCAGCTCCTCTATATTCTCCTTACGGCTCAGATTCTCGGGAGAGTTGTCCTGACACACATCATTGATGATGCCCGATTGGCGAATAATGTCGGCACCGATCTCGTAGGCATTCTTCTCCGCAGCATCTGTGATAAAGGCAGATATAAGTTCGCGGAATGCCTGCAACTTTCCCACCGTACCTTTATTGAAGTTCAAGCCATACGCCAACGGCTCACAAAGCACGGTCCACAAACTTACATTGTGCCCGGTGGCGGCAGCAATGATTTTTCCCACTGTCGTATCTCCGATACCCCGTGCAGGATAATTGATAATACGTTTGAAAGCCTCTTCATCATTGGGATTCACTATCAGACGGAAGTAAGCAATAACATCTTTGATTTCCTTGCGTTGATAGAACGACAAGCCTCCGTAAATACGGTAAGGCATACTGCGTTTGCGCATGGCTTCCTCAAAGATACGGCTCTGCGCATTGGTACGGTAGAGTATCGCAAAATCAGAGTAGGCATAGCGCTTTTCACGCCGCAGTTCAGCTATCTTATTCACCACAATATCCCCTTCTTCCACATCACTGTATGCCTGGTACACACCAATGGCCTCTCCCTTCTCCTTTTCCGAGAACACTTCCTTGCGTATCTGCCACTGGTTCTTTTCTATCAGGCTGTTGGCCGCGCGGACAATGGTCTGGGTGGAACGGTAATTCTGCTCCAGCTTGAAGACCTTCGTATCGGGATATACTTTCGTAAAGTAGAGAATATTGTCAATATCGGCACCACGGAAGGAGTAGATACTCTGTGCATCATCCCCCACCACACAGACATGCTGATGGTTCTTGGCAAGTTGCAGCACGATGCTGTGCTGTGCAAAATTGGTATCCTGATACTCATCCACCAGAATGTAACGGAACTGCTCCTGATAACGTGCCAACACCTCGGGGTGGTCTCGGAACAGCAGGAATGTGTAGAACAGCAAATCGTCGAAGTCCATCGCATCCGCCTGCCGGCAACGCTCCCAATATCTCTGGTAGATGTCGCGAAGCGCCGGAACCTTGGCAGCACGGTCTCCTTCGTAAGCCTCCTTGTTGTTGGCATAGCCTGCCGGAGAAACCAGATGATTCTTGGCATTCGAGATACGCGCCTGCACCATCCCCGGCTTGTACACTTTCTCATCCAGCCCCATTTCCTTGATAATGGAACGTATCAAGCTTTTACTGTCTGCCGTATCGTAAATGGTAAACTGCGAAGTGAAGCCGATATGCCCGGCCTCGACATGCAGAATGCGCAGGAACATGGAGTGAAAGGTTCCCATCCACAGATGGCGCGCCCTCTCCGGCCCCACCTGACGGGCTATACGCTCCTTCATTTCGCGCGCCGCCTTGTTGGTAAAGGTCAATGCCAGAATGTTCCAAGGCTGGTAGCCATTCTCCAGCAGATAAGCAATCTTGTAGGTCAGCACGCGCGTCTTTCCCGAACCGGCACCGGCTATCACCAGTGACGGACCGTCATTGTATAACACCGCGTTCCGTTGTCCTTCGTTCAGTTCCTCTATATAATCGGGCATATCCGTATAATCTTAAAATGATGATATTTTTTCTTCCTTTGTTTTTACGGAGGCAAAGATAAAAAAAGCTTCGGAGACGTACGAACATTTCTATAGGTTATAGTGTTTATATAGTAAAGTTCCAAAATTAAATAATTGAAACTTATGAATACAATATTAACGATTTTAATGATAACAGTTATGACTTACGAAATGCCAAAACTTCCCTACACCAACAATGCACTGGAACCTGTAATCAGTCAGCAAACCATAGATTACCACTACGGTAAACATCTGCAAACCTACGTGAACAACCTCAACAACCTCGTTCCGGGAACGGAATTTGAAGGCAAAGACCTGGTAACCATTGTTGCCACAGCACCGGACGGTGCCATCTTCAACAATGCAGGACAAGTGTTGAACCACACATTATACTTCTTACAGTTTGCTCCGAAGCCTGCCCACAGCGAGCCTACCGGCAAGCTGGCAGAAGCCATCAAACGCGACTTCGGCAGCTTTGAGAATTTCAAGAAGGAATTCAACGCGGCAGCTGTCGGCTTGTTCGGCTCCGGATGGGCTTGGTTGTCTGCCGACAAGAACGGCAAACTCCACATCACCAAAGAAGCCAACGGTAGCAATCCGGTACGCGCCGGTCTTGTTCCGCTACTCGGATTCGACGTGTGGGAACATGCCTACTATCTTGATTACCAGAACCGCCGTGCCGACCATGTGAACGAACTGTGGAGCATCATCGACTGGGATGTAGTAGGTAAAAGACTGAAATAAGTAACAAGGTCCCACTAAACATGTTAATGACGCATTCTTGAGCAACTAAGGTTCAAGAATGCGTTTTCTTGTTTAAAATAGCCATCTAACATATTTTAAAGAAATTCTTTGGCTTCTACCATAAGTATTCATTAACTTTGCTAAACTTAAAAGTTAAACAAAAGAAATGAAACTCATCGTAGTAACAGCACCCACATTTTTTGTGGAAGAAGACAAGATTATCACGGCACTATTCGAAGAGGGGCTGGATATTCTACATCTGAGGAAGCCGGAAACTCCCGCCATGTATTCAGAACGGCTTTTAACGCTGATACCCGAAAAATACCATAAGCGCATCATTACCCATGAGCACTTCTACCTGCAGGAAGAGTTCAGCCTGATGGGGATTCATCTAAACACCCGCAATCCCAAAGAGCCCCACGACTATTCGGGCCACATCAGTTGCACCTGCCATTCACTGGACGAAGTGCAGAACAAGAAGCATTTCTATGACTATCTGTTCCTAAGCCCGATATATAATTGCATCACAAAGTCCGGAGTCACGTCCGGCTTCACAGCCGAAGAGTTGCGGCAAGCAGGAAAAAGTAAGGTCATAGACAGTAGAGTCATGGCTTTGGGAGACATTACTCCCGACAACATACTGGAGATTAAGGATTACGGATTCGGTGGTGCCGTTGTAATGGGTGACTTATGGAATAAATTCAATGCCTGCACCGACCGCGATTATCTGGAAGTAATCCGCCACTTCAAGAAGTTGAAGAAAATGGCTGATTGAGCCTTGCCTTGGACTGGCAAATTAAAATTTACCGTACTCTTTGTATTCAATACCGGCAGGCAACGTGAAATAGAAGGTGGAGCCTTCCCCTTTCTTAGACTCCACACCGATACCTCCCCCATAGTGCTCCACAATAGATTTGGTGATGGAAAGCCCCAACCCCGTACCTTTGATATTGTAGTTCATCTTCACAAACCGTTCAAAGATGGCATGTCTTCCCACTTCATCGATACCACAGCCTGTATCTGCCACATAAAAATAGAAGTTATGGTTGCTCAATCTCCTGCAACCGATTTTCACACTGCCCATTTCCGTAAACTTCAAGGCATTCCTCACCAAGTTACCTATGACTTGGGCAAAACGCACACGGTCTACCACCAAACGGCATTGAGGCAACCGTTCTACAAACTCCACCTGAATGCCCGTGGGATGCGAGCGCATATTCTCCGTCGTGCAGACTTCATCAATCAGCGCGTTTACATCCACTTCTCCATCGTTATATTCCAGGGTATTTGCCTCAATCTTCGAATAGTCCAGCAAGTCATTGACCAGTTGCAGCAGCGAGTCCTTGTTATCATTAATCTCTTTCAGGAAAGCCATACGGGTTTCTCTGTCCAGATTATCCATTTCGGCAAGCATGGTTGTAAAGCCTACAATAGCATTCAAAGGAGTACGTATTTCGTGAGTCATATTAGCTATGAAAGCATTCTTCAGCTGATTGGATTCTTCGGCAACCTCATTGATGCGCTGCAACGTCTTCAACCTTTTGCTCTTGCTGATGGAAATGATTATCATGATGACCAAGAGCAGAATGACAATTATCCCAAAACTATATACCAATGCTTCATTATTCTGATAGAAGTCATTCGTCCAAACATCGTATGCTGCCGTAATTGTCAATATCATCGTTTTTTGCTTGCTTATTGGAAACTATAAAATTATGGGAAGCAAATATACTAAAGAAAATACAAATAAATTAATAGAAACTACAGTTTTTTCCAACAAAATAGGCCGCATGCCATTACCAAGTAAAGCATGCAGCCCATAAATGTCATTATTCAGTATTATTGAAATCAGCCTTCAATGGCAGCCTGCGCCGCAGCCAGACGTGCAATAGGCACACGGAACGGAGAACAGCTGACATAATTCAAGCCAACTTTGTGGCAGAACTTCACAGAAGAAGGCTCACCGCCATGTTCGCCGCAGATACCGCACTTCAAATCCGGACGGATAGCACGTCCCTTTTCAGTAGCCATGCGCACCAACTGTCCTACACCATTCTGGTCGAGTACCTGGAACGGGTCTACTTTCAGAATCTTCTTCTCCAGATAAATCGGGAGGAAGGAAGCGATATCGTCGCGTGAATAACCAAATGTCATCTGAGTCAAGTCGTTCGTACCGAATGAGAAGAACTCGGCAGAGGAAGCAATGCGGTCGGCAGTCAAGGCGGCACGCGGAATCTCAATCATTGTACCTACCTTGAAGTCGATGCTGTCACCCACTTCTTCAAACAACTGGGCAGCCTCAGCACGAATCACTTCTTCCTGCTGCTTGAACTCATACAAGATACCGGTCAGAGGCACCATGATTTCAGGATGGGTTTCAACACCTTCCTTCTTCAATTCCAAAGCAGCACCCAGGATGGCACGCGTCTGCATCTGTGTAATTTCAGGATATGTATTTCCCAAACGGCAACCACGATGACCCAACATCGGATTATGCTCACAAAGTGCCTCAACACGTTGCTGGATATACTGGAGGCTCACGCCCATCGTATCTGCCATTTCCTGCTGTCCCTTCAGGTCATGGGGAACAAACTCATGCAAAGGAGGATCAAGCAGACGCACCGTCACCGGACAGCCTTCCATTGCCTTGAAAATTCCCTTGAAGTCAGCTTGCTGGTAGGGAAGAATCTTAGCCAAAGCCTTGCGGCGCCCTTCTGCATTTTCTGCCAGAATCATCTCGCGCATGGCTTTAATCTTCTCGCCTTCAAAGAACATGTGTTCCGTACGGCAAAGACCGATACCCACAGCGCCAAAATTACGTGCTACTGCGGCATCATGAGGAGTATCCGCATTGGTACGAACCTGCAGCTTCGTATATTTGTCTGCCAAATCCATCAGTTCCGCAAAGTCACCGGACAGCTCAGCCGCTTTTGTCTCCACCTTGTCTTTATATACTTCACCGGTGCTTCCGTTCAAGGAGATATAGTCACCCTCTTTCAACAGTACACCATCCACTTCCACTGTACGCGCCTTGTAGTCGATGTTCAAGGCACCTGCACCAGACACACAGCACTTACCCATACCACGAGCAACCACTGCCGCATGCGAAGTCATACCACCGCGGGCAGTCAGGATACCTTCGGCAACTGCCATACCTGCCAAATCTTCCGGAGAAGTCTCGATACGTACCATCACCACACGCTTGCCGGCAGCATGCCATTCGGCAGCATCATCGGCAAAGAATACGATTTGTCCCGTAGCGGCACCCGGAGAAGCGGGAAGACCACGAGTCAACACCTTAGCTTGTTTCAGAGCTGTCTTATCAAATACCGGGTGGAGCAGTTCGTCCAACTTATTGGGCTCACAACGCATCAATGCAGTCTTTTCGTCAATCATACCTTGATGGAGCAAGTCCATGGCAATCTTCACCATAGCGGCTCCGGTACGCTTACCGTTACGGGTCTGGAGGAACCAGAGTTTACCCTCTTGTACTGTAAACTCCATATCCTGCATATCACGGTAGTGATTTTCGAGTTTTGTCTGCAAAGCATCCAGTTCCTTATAGATTTCCGGCATAGCCTCCTCCATGGAAGGATATTTGCTGACACGTTCTTCTTCGCTTACACCGGCTAATTCAGCCCAACGTTGAGAACCGATTTTTGTAATCTGTTGCGGAGTACGGATACCGGCAACCACGTCTTCACCTTGTGCATTAATCAAATACTCGCCATTGAAAAGGTCCTCACCGGTAGCAGCATCGCGGCTGAAGCAAACACCCGTAGCAGAGCTCTCGCCCATATTACCGAATACCATAGCCTGAACGCTTACGGCAGTACCCCATTCGTCAGGAATTCCCTCCATCTTACGATACAAAATAGCACGTTCGTTCATCCAGGAGTTGAATACGGCACAAACGGCACCCCACAACTGCTCGTAGGCACAAGTCGGGAAGTCTTTTCCGGTTTGTTCTTTCACCGCAGCCTTGAACTTCTTCACGAGTTCCTTAAGGTCTTCCACCTCAAGCTCGTTATCCAGCTTCACGCCTTTAGCATGTTTCACCTCTTCTATAATAGCCTCGAACGGGTCTACATCTTCCTTGTTCACCGGTTTCATGCCCAGCACCACGTCGCCATACATCTGCACGAAACGACGGTAAGAGTCCCATGCAAAGCGTGCATTGCCCGTCTTGCGCGTCAGGCCTTCCACCACTTCGTCATTCAAGCCAAGATTCAGGATAGTGTCCATCATGCCCGGCATGGAAGCGCGCGCACCCGAACGTACGGAAACCAGCAACGGATTCTCCACATCACCGAATTTGGAACGCATCAGTGTTTCCACATGGGCAATGGCTTGTTCAACTTCATTCTTCAACAGAGCAACGACTTTATCCTGCCCCATTTCATAATATTCCGTACAAACTTCTGTCGTTATTGTAAAGCCCGGAGGAACCGGAACCCCTATAAGGTTCATTTCTGCAAGGTTAGCACCTTTCCCACCCAAAAGGTTTCTCATATCGGCCTTTCCTTCTGCCTGGCCGTTACCAAAGGTATAAACTCTTTTTTTGTCCATAATATAAATTTAAAGTTTTTGATAGTGATTTCTCTTTTCTGCTCGCAAATCTAAGTATATTTCGCAGACTAGAAAACTTTTTCAGAAAAAACTTTATGCTAAAATGCAATTTCGACATTGCAATCTTTAATATTTCATTTCATAGAGAGAAATCCCGAAAAAATGTCTATTTTTGCCGAAGAATTTATTAGATTGGTGTAAAAGTGGCAAGAAAGAGAAAAGAACTTCCCCTACTGGAGAAGGTGACAATTACGGATGTGGCTGCCGAAGGAAAAGCCATCGCAAAAGTCAATGATTTGGTGATTTTCGTACCATATGTCGTCCCCGGCGATGTAGTTGACCTGCAAATTAAGAGAAAAAAGCATCATTATGCTGAAGCCGAGGCTGTGAAATTCCATGAATATTCGGCAGTACGGGCAGTTCCATTCTGCCAACATTATGGTGTATGCGGCGGTTGTAAATGGCAGGTTCTCCCCTATTCCGAGCAAATCAAGTATAAGCAAAAACAAGTAACGGACAACCTCACCCGCATCGGCAAAATCGAATTGCCGGAAATCTCTCCGATATTAGGTTCAGAAAAAACTCAGTTCTACCGGAATAAACTGGAGTACACTTTTTCCAACAAACGTTGGCTGACGACAGAAGAGGTTCAGCAGAATGTAGTGTACGAACAGATGAATGCCGTAGGCTTCCATATTCCCAATGCTTTCGATAAAGTGCTTGCCATAGAAAAGTGCTGGTTGCAGGACGATATATCCAACCGCATCCGCAATGCGGTACGCGACTATGCCTACCAGCACAACTATTCCTTCATCAACCTGCGTACGCATGAAGGAATGCTACGCAATATGATTGTGCGTACCTCTACCACCGGCGAACTGATGGTAATCCTCATCTGCAAGATAGAGAAAGAGGAGGAAATGGCTCTGTTCAAGCAAATGCTGCAATACATAGCAGATACATTCCCCGAAATCACTTCCCTGCTATACATTATTAATAATAAGTGCAACGATACCATCACCGACCTCGAGGTACACACCTTCAAGGGAAAAGACCACATCTTCGAGGAAATGGAGGGACTGCGCTTCAAGGTAGGTCCCAAATCTTTCTATCAGACCAACTCCGAACAAGCCTACAACCTCTACAAAGTAGCGCGCAACTTTGCCGGACTGACCGGTAACGAGCTTGTTTATGACCTTTATACCGGCACGGGTACCATTGCCAATTTCGTATCCAAGCACGCACGCCAGGTAATCGGCATAGAATATGTGCCCGAAGCCATTGAAGACGCCAAGGTCAATGCCGAGATTAACGGAATTAAAAATACATTGTTCTTTGCCGGAGATATGAAAGACATGCTGACACAAGACTTCATCAACCAATACGGCCGTCCCGATGTCATCATCACCGACCCTCCCCGTGCCGGAATGCACCAGGATGTAGTGGATGTCATTCTGTTTGCCGAACCCAAACGCATCGTATACGTCAGCTGTAATCCGGCTACGCAGGCGCGCGACCTGCAACTGCTCGATGCGAAATATAAAGTGAAGGCCGTTCAACCGGTAGACATGTTCCCGCACACCCACCATGTGGAAAACGTAGTATTATTGGAATTAAAAGATTGAAAGTCCAAGTAGTTTTCAATCGTAAATTGTAAATTGTCTAATCGTAAATTAAAACCAGTCGTGGCAAAAGAAAAAATTACAGCAAGAGCCCGCACACAATATACGGACTACATGGTGAAGGAACCGATGGAGCTCATGGAGTTTCTGGCAGCTAAAATGCCGGACGCCAGCCGCACCAAGTTGAAATCATTGCTGAGCAAACGCATTATATATGTGGACAGCGTTATCACTACACAATACAATTTTCCCCTGAAACCGGGTATGAAAGTACAAATCAGCCGTGAGAAGGGACGTAAAGAGTTCAACCATAAACTGATGAAGATTGTATACGAGGATGCCTATATCATCGTGATAGAGAAGATGCAGGGTTTGCTGTCCGTCAACACTGACCGGCAAAAGGAACGTACCGCCTATACCATCTTGAATGAATACGTGCAACGCTCGGGCAAGCAGCACCGTGTACACATCGTGCACCGCCTGGACCGTGACACCTCCGGCTTGATGATGTTTGCCAAAGACGAGAAGACCCAACGTACACTACGCGATAACTGGCATGACATTGTAACAGACCGGCGATACGTAGCCGTAGTGGTCGGCGAGATGGAAAAAGATGCAGGAACCGTGGTTTCTTGGTTGACAGACCGTAAGCTGTATGTATACTCCAGCCCGACAGATGACGGGGGACAAGAATCCATTACGCATTACCGTACCATCAAACGAGCCAATGGATACTCTCTCGTTGAACTGAACCTGGAAACGGGACGAAAAAACCAGATACGTGTACACATGCAGGATTTGGGGCATCCCATTATCGGCGACGGACGCTATGGACTGGAAGACGTAAATCCTATCGGACGCTTGGCCCTGCATGCTTTCAAACTCTGTTTCTATCATCCCGTCACGGGAGAGCTGATGCGGTTTGAAACACCTTATCCGGGAGAGTTCAAGAAATTGGTTTTGAAGAATAAGTAAAAAGCTGACATACAATAAAAAACGGAGCAATTGATTTGCTCCGTTTTTTATTGATAAGCATGTCGTCATTGCCGACGCATACGAAAAGGCTGTCCGTGAATATTATCTTGATATTCCCTCCAGCTATTATACCAAGTACCAGTGAAAGAATAAGAATCAGCCATGGCTCCTTCAATGTAAGCCATGCTGCCACCATCATAGAATTCCAATTCCATCAGATTGTAAGCCCCACTAACCCAATTCCATCTGAAAAGCAAATAATTCGGGTCGCCATATGAACCAATAGTACCTTGGTTGCGCGCGTTAAAGGTCATAATCGTCCCCCTACCCCAAGTATATGCCCCGAAATCTATTTCTTCAGATGTATACCATTCACCGGGCAGATTATATTCCGTTTCTTCCTCACTATCACATGATGTCAATCCTAATACAAGGACAAACAACAATAACATTTTTGTGTATTTCAACATATTATTCATAAGCCATACTTTATTTATAATTAGCATCTACCATCATAACAACCACTCCATCCAGTTTACCGGATAAATAATGTTCGCGCACCCATACATTATCAAAGTACTTGATTTCACCGGCACCATAATTCAGAGTCAACCCCTCCATAGACTTATCCATCCATTTCCAAGTAAAAGTACGTGAAGTCGTTTCATAGGGACGGGACTCGCCTCCGCGATAATACTCCCAGATTTCCTGTCCAGAATTATCAGCCTTGGCAAACTTCAGCTGATGACTGCATAACACTTCAACTCCATCTTTGTTTTCCGTCTGATATTCTTCTATCCACGTCTTCCCACACAATTTGTCGTCGCTATTCTGCATGGTATAATATACATCATCCCCACAAGACGCCAGCCCAATCGTAAATACACACAACAGCAATATCTTCACATAATTCAAAGTCTTCATAAGTTATCGAGTTTAGTTAATACTTGCGGACAAACATACACAAAAAAAATGAAACACTTAATACTTATCCTGGAATTTCTTGTAGAAGACAAGGAATAAAATAAATCCCATCAGTGCAAACGGTACGCCTGCCAATGCGGGATAACGGTATCCTCCACTCAAGGCAAGACCTCCGATATAGGCTCCGATAGCATTCCCCAAATTGAAGGCCATCTGCACACAAGCGCCTCCCAACATTTCTCCTCCAGGGGCCACACGAATCATCAACACCTGCTCCGGACTGGAGACGGCAAACAAACCTGCCGTACAGAGTATCATCAATATTGTCGAACACCACGGATGGGGCGAGAGTAAAAATATCAATAATAAAATAACACATATCATCCCTTGCACCACCGTACCGACCTTCCCCGGAGTGTACCGGTCGGACATGCGCCCACTGACCAGATTGCCGACAACCATTCCGAATCCTGCCAGTACCATCAGTGCCGTAATGCTGTCCGCACTAAAACCGGAAACCTCAGTCAGCAACGGAGTGATATAGCTATACCAGCAGAATACACCACCGTTGCCCAAAGCTGTAGCTCCCAATATGAGCCACGGCGCCGGCTTTTTCAAAAAACGGAACTGTCCTTTAAATCCCGTGTCTTTCAGACCTTCGACCTGCGGTACCCAACGCCAAATGTAGTACAATGTTATCAATCCCCAGGCACCTACCAGCAGAAACGTGGCACGCCAAGACAGCGTATGGCTCAACGAAGTACCCAACGGCACCCCAAACAGATTGGCCACAGTCATTCCCGCTATCATAATTGAAACCGCCTCCGAGCTTTTCCCCTTATCAGCCAATTTTCCCGCAACAATGGAAGCCACCCCAAAATAAGCGCCATGAGGAAGTCCGGAAACAAAACGTCCCAACAGCAAGACCCAATAATTGGGTGCCATAGACGCACAAATATTACCCACAATCATTAATGTCATCAAAACCAGCAGAATCTGCTTCAACGGACGTTTGCGGGCCAGGAGCAGCATGGGTGCACCAAAACAAACACCCAACGCATACGCAGAAATGAAATGACCGGCCACGGGAATGCTGATTCCCAAATCAGTAGCCACATAGGGCAAAATACCCATCATCGTAAATTCGGCAATCCCTAGCCCCAATGTGCCGAACGCCAATGCAATAAGACTCTTCTTCATACCTTAAAAAACAACCTATATTTTTTACCGGGCGCAAAGATAATGACATTGCATTCTCCAAATAAAAAGGATACCGAATTATTTTCAGTATCCTTCTTCATTTTTTATCTTATATCAATTGTATACCCACCTTTAAAGACTCCTCCCGGCGCCAAGTGCTGCATCCAGTCCTTATCCTTATATTCGCCCTTATAATGGGCACGGTCACAACGCCCGTACCACGGCTCGATGCAGACAAACGGAGCATTCTTGGCCGGAGGCGACCACAACCCCACCACCGGAGTGTCGAAATACAGACTGAGATAGGGCTTCTTCTCCTTATTATATAATGTAACTTCTTTCACTTGACTGTTTTCCAGAATCAGGGCATCTTTATCAAAGGAGTGGATGTCCAAAGGCAGCAGGCCATCTGTCAACTCAAGCAAATATTCCTTATCCGGAGCGGCACATCCTTTCTCGGAGATAAGGATATAGTGCAAACCTTCCGTCTTATCAAAGCCGAAATATCCACGGTCCGTTGTCTCCGTATCATAGTCCGGGTAATAGAAAGCCGGATGGGCCCCTATCTGGAAGTGCATTTCGCGTGTTCCGGTATTGATGACTTTCCAAAGCACCTCAATCTTCTTTCCCTCTATCCGATAGCCTATCTCAAGGCAAAACGGGAAAGGATATTTCTTGCGTGTTTCCTCACTGTCAACCAGTCGATAACGCACTTCATCTTCCAGTTCAAGCATCAATTCAAAATCCATATCGCGGGCAAAACCGTGTTGCGTCAATGCATAGGAAACGCCTTCGTGGCGGTATTCATTCTCCCAAACGCTACCTACAATGGGAAAAAGCACCGGAGAATGCCGTTTCCAGAAAGCGGGGTCTGCCTGCCAAAGATATTCTTTTCCATCATGCAAGATACTGCATAACTCGGCTCCATGCGGTGAAACTTTAATTGTCAGTTCTGAATTAGAAAGTGTTTTCATATCATATATCATTTTGTTATTTTCTCATATAGTGTGGCATCTCTCCGGGTATTTCCATCGAAATCTCCACCAGACCACCGACCACTCCGTCCTGCTTCCATGCCGTCTGATAAATCATTTTCTTGACACCGTTCTTCTCAATGGTGTAGGCATTCACTCCCCCCGTCTCCAGCAGTTCGCGTATCTTGGTTTGCGATTGCGGGTTGTGGCAATCAAAGAGATTCTTGCCTATCAGATCACCGTGTTTGGCAAACGTACGGCATGCTTTCTCGTTCATATATAGGATGATTCCCTTTGTGTCGCATACAGTTACGGCACAGTTCATTTCATTGGCCCATTCGTACATAATTCTTTATTTTTAATTGGCTATTTTCTATGCACTTGAAATACATTTACAGAAAACTCTTCAAAGTCAAATGTCCTTTTCTCTATCGAATTATTATTGCATTAATCCTCCTTCTATGAAGAAAACGACTTCATTCAATCGTTCTTTATTCGATTCTTCATCTTTGAAAATAGCTGGAGTGAAGATTATCCTATCTTGAATCAGATTATCTACCAAATCCCACATGACTTCATGGTACAGCATCACCATTGCCACTTTTTCATTGTCAATACCATATTGGCTTGCTAAGGAGCCACAATTATTCTTTAGTTCCGCACTGATAGAGTTTACCAATTTTTCAGTTATTTGATGAAAGCGGTCTTGCCGTTTCTTTATAATAGGAAATAATACATCTCCATTATCATCTACCAGCCCATAAGGTTTTAACTGAGAAACGAGTTTGGCATCTGTTACTTTTCCGAACTGTGCTATTTCATCAGCACAATGGTCCATAATGTCGTTGTCAGGAGCAATGCCGCTATTGATGTAAGTCAAAATCAAATTCTGTTCTCCGAAACCATTCGTACCGCATGCAAAGCCATTTCTTGATTCGTATAATACCCAGTAACAGCCACTCCAGCTTGTATAATTGTCAACATCCTCAAACAAGACTAACTTTGTCCACATTTTTCCATCCAGAAGGTATGAAAAAACAAGTGAGAGTACATTGTTCTTGAATCCCATTTCACTGATAGTTTGTGCCAATGATATAAAGTCTGCCTTTGTTTTGACATACATGGATTCAGCAATCTCCTTACTTAAGCTTCTTAGAGAATTGGTCTGTTCTTTGTCGAGAATGGGTATAGTAGCTTTCCATTTTCCTTTTGTTTTACTGACAAGTCCACCTACTTCCAATAACAATAATTGGCTATCAGAGCATTTAATACCCATTTCACGAAGTTCGGCTTGAGTACGTGGAGTCCGTAAATTGTATAGTATTTCCCAATTATTATCTGGCGTTACATAGTCTTCGGGCTGATGTCCGTTCACTGCAACAAACTGGGTTGCTTCCCATTCGCTATAAGGTCTTATCGATATTTGTGCTTTAATCATTGTGGTAACGGACAATAAGGTAAACAACAATAATAAGTCCGGATAATGTTTCATATATCGCTTAATTTTAGTTTTGTTCATCATTCATGCACTTCTCTTATGTAACAAAGATAACGTTTTTTTCAATTCCTCTCTCAAACCTATAACAAAAAACTTCCCGACTACCAATAAAAAACTTCCTAACTACTAATAGTAAAGTTTGCAAGTATAGAGATAAAGAATTACCTTCGCCCTTGGTTTGTCTATCCCAAGCCTTGGGATAGAAATCCCCAACCTTGGCATACACATCCGCAACCTTGGGACAAACTCTGTAAGCCCCAATAAACAAACGAACCTCATAACAACGCTACCATCATGGCAGAATACAACATGCAGGAACTGAACCTGCCGGGAGAAGACGGCAAACGCATTCTCTACCCACGAATGAAACTATACGGGCAGGTGGACTTGGAAACCATCACCGAAAAGATAGCATACGCCTCATCCTTCACACGAGGAGACATCATCGGACTGGTGCAAGCCATCACCGACGAAATAGCCTACCAAATGGGGCAAGGTTACTCCGTGAAGATTGACAACTTAGGAGTATTCACCCCTGCCCTCGGTCTGCGGCAAGACCGTGAACGGGAGACGGGCGAAGAAGGAGACACCAAGCGAAACGCCGTCAGCATCTGCCTGAAGGACATACATTTCAAGGTGGACAAGGAACTACTGTACCGTACCGCTCGCCATTGCCACCTGAAACGTTCCACCGACAAATTCCAACGCTCCTCACAAGTATTTTCTCCGCAGGAACGGCTGGAACGGGCAAAAAAATACCTGGAAAAGAACAGCTTCATGACCCAAGCCGACTATTGCCAACTGACCGGCTTATTGAAGTCCGCCGCCTCCCGCGAGTTGCGCGAATGGATAGCCAATCCCGAATCGGGCATCGACTACAAAGGACGAGGAACACACAAGATTTATATTCTAAGGAAACCATAACCCACATCCATTGAAGTAACAAAAACAATGAAAATACTACATACCAGCGACTGGCACCTGGGACACACCCTCTACAACTACGACCGCACCGCCGAGCAGCAATCCTTCCTACGGCAACTCACCCGCATAGTAACCGAAGAGCAGCCCGACGCCATGGTGGTAAGCGGAGATATCTACCACTACTCCTCTCCCGCTGCCGCCACGCAGAAGATGTACACCGACGCCATGCTGAACATCCATCAAGCCTGCCCCGGGATGGCCATCGTAGTCACCGCCGGAAACCACGACAGCAACTCGAAACTGGAGATAGACAGCAGCCTCTGGCAGCACTTCGGCCTGAATGTCGTGGGAAACATCGAACGTACAGCCGAGGAAGTGAATCTGGACAAGCACATCATCGAGATAAACAATGAAAAAAAGACAATAGGCTACGTCATTGCCGTGCCCCACGTCTATCCGCAAAACTTCCCCCTGCTGGACACTGAAACACCGCGCGACCAACGACAGGCACGCTTCTTCCAGGCACTGCTGGACGAAGTGAAGAAACGGAATACGGCACAGCTTCCCGTCGTCCTCATGGCCCATCTCTCCATTGAAGGCAGCGACCGTAGCGGGCACGATGAGAGTATCGGCGGAATAGAGTATGTTCCCCTCAGCGCTATGGGAGAAGGGTACGACTACCTGGCACTCGGACACATCCATTGCCCTCAGGACATCAAAGGCAGTCATCACCACGCACGCTATTGCGGCACTCCCCTCCCCGTCAGCTTTGACGAAACCTATCCGCACTCCGTCTCCATCATCGAGTTGGAGAAAGGGGCAGAACCACAAATCAGTACAAGGGAAATTGAAAATCCGATTCCGCTCGTCACACTTCCCCATGACCCGACACCTTTCGAAGACGCCTTGAAACTGCTGGAAGAATATCCGGAAGAGAAACCTGCATACCTCCGTCTGAATGTGCTGACAAAAGGCTACCTGCCCCCCGACTGCAACGAAAAAGCCTCGAACGCCGCCAAAGGCAAGGCATGCAAATATTGCTACATCAAGACTACCCGAGAGCGGCAGGCCGACACTGACGAGAGCAAGCCTATCTCCATCCAAGAGATGCAGGAAATGTCTCCCCTGGAAATAGCCAGACTCTACTACCGCGAAACCGAAGGAGAAGAGATGGACCCAGAACTTTGCCAGCTGATGGAGACTGTCATGCAAAAAGTGAAAAGCAAGAACAACTCCTAATCATTTGTCCGGAACATGAAACTCCAGAAACTCACCATAAAGAACCTTGCCTCCATAGAAGATGCCGTCATCGACTTTGAGAACGGACCGCTAAGCGAGGAATCCCTTTTCCTTATCTGCGGTGAGACGGGTGCAGGGAAGACAACCATTCTCGACGCCATCTGCCTGGCACTCTACAACGAAACGCCCCGCATGGACCATGCCGAGAACGAAAAATACAAAGACCTGAGCCAGACTTTCTCTGCCAAAAAGGAAGATGTTGCCATCAACGACAGCAGGCAACTGATGCGCCGTAACACCAGTGAAGCATGGACGGAGCTGGAGTTTACCGGCTCGAACGAAACGCCCTACACCGCCCGATGGTACGTGGCACGGGCACACCGCAAGATTTCAGGAGCCGTGCAAGATGTGCGCTGGACACTGGAAAACAAGAAAAGCGGCGCACAGCTCAACAAAAAGAATGAGATAAAGGCAGAAATACAAGCTGCAGTGGGGTTGACCTTCGAACAATTCTGCCGCACCACCATGCTGGCGCAAGGCGACTTCACCAAGTTCCTGCAAAGCAAGGAAAGCGAAAAATCGGATATTCTGGAAAAGCTGACCGGTACAAGTATCTACTCCGAAATAGGTGCCGAAATATATGCCGCCACCAAGGAAAGACGGACGGAATACGAAAACCAGAACCGGAAGCTGGAAGGCATCCACATCCTGGCAGAAGAAGAAGTCTCCACAATCAAGGAAGCCATAGCCACGCAAAATGCCGGAGTCAAGGAAGCCAATGAGCAGAAAACCACCGCCCTCGCAAAAAGGGACTGGCTGAAAAAATACTCCGAACTCCTCCTCACCCGTGAACAGCAAAAGAAGATGTGGGAAGGGAAGCAAGCGCAACTGCAATCGGACGAATTCAAACAGAAAGAACTGCTGATTAAGGAATGGAACGCCACCGCCGATGCCCGCAACTGGCTCTCTACCTTGAAACAGCAGCAACAGCAACAACAACAGAACTATGCACAAGCCGGGATACTGAGAGCATCCTTTGCCCGGCTGGACGGAGGAAGCAAGTGGCTATGCGGTTTCCTGAAAGAGCAAGAAGACAAGCTGCATCGTGCCGAGAAGTACTTGCAAGAGCATTCGCCCTTACTGCCCATGTTCGAGCAAAGCCAATCCATCATTACCGGCCTGAAATCCGCACTCGATGCCCAAACACGCATCGGCACCTACAACGCGTACCTTGAAAGACTTGCCGCGCAACAACCCGTAAAAGTCAAGGAGCGTACCGACAAGGAAGCTGCCCTCACCCGGAAAGAACAAGAGAACCATACATTGCAAAACGAAATAAACCTCCGGAACAAGCAGCTTGAAACCATGGACCGCCCTGCCCTGCAAGACAAGAAAAACAAACTCGATGCCGGACGGGAGAACCTGCTACAAGCCTTGAGCGCCTTGTCTTTACTGGCTGAAACGGAAAGGACACTGAACGAGGCAAAGGAAAACGAAAAGGCTTTGAACGCCAAAGTGGAGGCGTGCCAAAAGCAATACGTCCTCCTGCAAACGGCATTCGACAGCAAGAAAACAAGTTATGATGACATCCGCACCCTCTACGACAAGCAAAAGGAAGCCGTAGAAGAGTGGGCAAAGGAAGCACGCTCCCGGCTTGCCGTCGGAGATACTTGCCCCGTGTGCGGACAAGAAATAAAATCGCTTTGCAAAGATGAAGATTTCCAGTCTGTCCTTGCTCCCATACGCACCTCCCTGGAAACAAAAGAGAAAGAATACAAGGAAGCCGAGCAGGCATTGAACAACAACCGGACAGAATCCAAGACCTACGGAACGCTGGCAGAGAATGCCCGTCAGTCCACAGCAAGAGCACTCCGGAGCTACAACCTTGCCCGTACTGACGCGCAAGCCAAATGCGCCCAATGCAACGGCATCGGCCTCTCCACAACCACCGGCGAAACCCTGAAGAAGCTACTGGAAGAGAACAAGCTGGAAGCAGACAAACTGAACGAAAAGCTCACGGAAGTTCAAAAGCTCAGCGCACAAATCATAGCTCTGCAACGGCAAAAGGACGAATGCCAAAAACATGTGGACGCTGCACGCCAAGCCTTCAACTCTGCCGACAGAGTGCTGAATGAGCTGAAAAACAGCATCGTCAATTACGAGTCGCTCACCGCCAACGAAAAGGAGAACATACGTGCCACCATGGACCGCGTCACTCCCCACATCCTCTGGGAAGGATGGAACACGGAATGGGAGAACTCCCCCCTCTCCTTTATTGACCGCCTGACGCAAGCTACGCGCAACTACCGGCTGGCGCAGGAAAAACAAAGAGAACTGAAATCCGCCATTGCCCTTATCCACAAAGAGCTGGAAGGGATAAACATCAACAAGGAAAGCATCGATGCCGCATTCCCCGACTGGCGCAACGCACCTGCAGCAACACAGGAAATGGAAATCAAGGACCTGGGGATTGCCTGGAATAATCTGAATACACAAGCAAGCGGACTGAAACAAAGCATATCCTCCACCGCAGAACAAATGGCAAGGCTGCAAAAGGATTTAACCGGGTTCTATGCCGCCAACCCCACTCTCGACGAGGAGCGTATCACCGTCCTATCCGCTTGGTCCGGCTCCCGGATAGAAGCATTACGTGCCTCATTGCAGACACTTAAAGAGGAAGAAGTAGCTGCATCGACCGCCTTTCATCTGGCCACCGAACAAATGGAAGAGCACATCGGCCGGAAGCCCGAAATAGAAGAAAACGAGAACTTCGAAACCCTGGATGCACTCATCGCAAATCTCGAAGAAAAGATAACCGCCGGCAACCAATCCATCGGCCAGCAGAAGTTACGCCTGGAAGAAAACACTCGCAACATCGACCGGATAAAGGAAGAAAAGGAACGTGCCGACCGGCTACGCGAAGAGTATCTGAAGTGGGACCGCCTCTGCCACCACTTCGGTGACGAACGGGGAAAGAACTTCCGCAACATAGCCCAGAGCTTCGTCTTAAAAGAACTGCTGGCAGGCGCCAATTTCTATCTGCAACGCTTGACCGACCGCTACGAACTGGAATGCCAGGCCGGTTCGCTCACCATCCTGCTGCGCGACTTCCATCAAGGAGGTGCGGCACGTCCGGCATGCACCTTATCGGGCGGCGAAAGCTTCCTAGTATCTCTGTCACTTGCCCTCGGACTTTCTTCCCTCAGCCGCCAGAGCCTCTCGGTAGACACACTGTTCATCGACGAAGGTTTCGGCACACTGAGCAGCGACTACCTGAACACCGTGATGGACACATTGGAAAAACTGCACCAGATGGGCGGCAAGAAGGTAGGCATCATCAGTCACGTGGAAGGACTGAAAGAGCGCATAAAGACCCAGATACAAGTACGGAGGATAGACAGTTCAAGAAGCGAAATAGAAGTGGTGAATATCCTCTAAGCTGGTATCGGGATAAAGAAAACGAATGTTTTTTCGGCTCTTGATAGTACAAGCACTTGCATTATTGTGTATTTTTGCAGTCTCATAAAAAAGAAAAGACAATGAAAAAGTTCATGAAAGGAGTCCGGTTTACTCCTAAAAACTATTCCGACGAAGTAGAAGCCAAAATTCAACATTATAAGAAAGAAGGATATAAACTGCCGATGCGAAGCGCACTCCGCACCGAGGAGCAGTTGGCCGGTATCCGCGCAAGCGCCAAAATCAACACTGCCCTGCTGGATTATCTCTCCGAGAACATTCGCGAAGGCATGTCCACAGCTGAAATTGACCATATGGTGTATTGCTTCACCACAGACCACGACGCCATCCCCGCCCCCTTCATGTACGAAGGCTTCCCCAAAAGTGTGTGTACCAGCATCAACGATGTAGTGTGCCACGGCATTCCCAGCACCAGGGAATTCCTGAAAAGCGGTGATATTGTAAATGTCGATGTATCCACCATTTACAAAGGTTACTTTGCCGACGCATCACGCATGTTCATGATTGGCGAAGTCAGCCCCGACATGCAGAGACTGGTACAGGTCACCAAAGAATGCCGTGACATAGGCATACAGACCGCACAGCCCTGGGCACGCCTCGGTGACGTAGGCGCCGCCATCCAGGAGCATGCGGAAAAGAACGGATACAGCGTGGTACGCGACCTCTGCGGACATGGCTGCGGCGTCAAGTTCCACGAAGAACCGGATGTGGAACACTTCGGCAAACGTGGTACGGGCATGCTGATAGTGCCGGGCATGACGTTCACCATCGAACCGATGATTAACATGGGAAGCTACGAAGTCTTTATCGACGAAGCCGACGGATGGACCGTCTGCACAGACGACGGACTGCCTTCTGCCCAATGGGAAAGCCAAATCCTGATTACTGAAGACGGAAACGAAATATTGACACAATAAGGCGGACACTTCAAAACACCTATGGAGATAGTATTACTGATTATAGGGATAATCATCGGAACCGTAGTCGGCTATCTGGCGGCAGACCGCAAGTCTGCCGCACTGAGGGCAGAAATCAGCGGGACAAAGAAGGAAATAGAATTATTGAAGCTGCAGAAGGAAGAAGCCGAAGCGTTGCACAAGCGCATGAACACCGAGTTCGAGAATCTCTCCAACCGTATCTTCCAGAGCAAAGCCGAAGACTTTACCAGGCTGAATACCGAACACCTGGGCAATCTGCTCCGCCCGCTGGGCGATAACCTGAAGGACTTCCGCCAAAAGGTGGAACAAGTATACAGCACCGAAGCCAAAGAACGCTTCTCGCTGGGTGAACGCATCAAGGAACTGGTGGAACTGAACAACCGCCTCAGCGAAGATGCCAACAACCTGACCCGTGCCCTGAAAGGAGACTCCAAAATGCAAGGCAACTGGGGCGAAATGATTCTGGAACGTTTGTTGCAAGCCTCCGGACTGATTGAAGGCGAACACTACTTCCGCCAGGAGTTTCTAAAAGACGAACGGGGCGAAGCCATCATCAACGAGGAAAGCGGGCAGAAGATGCAGCCCGACATCATCGTGAAATACCCCGACGAACGGGAAATGATTATCGACTCCAAAGTGTCGCTGACTGCCTATGCTGCCTACACCTCTGCCGAAAGCAAGGAGGAGCAGGCACACTTCCTGAAAGCACACCTGCAATCTGTCCGCTCCCATATCGACGAGCTCAGCCATAAAGACTACTCGCATTACGACGCCCAATCACCGGATTTCGTTATGATGTTCATCCCCACCGAAGGTGCCTACCTCCTCGCCATCCAAAGCGATGCCCACCTCTGGGAATATGCCTACAACAAAAAGGTGGTACTAATGAGCCCCACCAACCTGATTAGCGCCCTGCGCCTCTCGCTCGACCTTTGGAAGAAGGAGAACCAGGTAAAGAATGTGCAGGCCATCATCAAGCGCGGCACCATCTTATATGAAAAGATTGCAGGCTTTACCGACACCTTCCTCGGTATCGGCGACCGGCTGGCCAGCCTGCAAAGGGATTACGACAAAGCCTTCAACCAGCTCTCGGACGGTAACGGCAGCGTAGTGCGCCAAGCCGAAATGCTGAAAGGCATGAGCCTCACTCCCAAGAAACGCATTTCTCCAAGATTGCTGCCCAAAGATACCATTCAAGAAGAAACAGAAGAGGAAAACGATAACATTCAATAAAACATCCAACATGAAAACTCTGAAAGACCGCATTCTCCTTCACCAAGAACCATTCATACGAGGTCTGTGTCAACAGGAATTACCACCGGAGAAGTAACAGCCATTCTGGCAAATGCACCGATTCATATCAAGGAATAAAGAAAAAGCGACGAAGAATCCACTCCACTTTCTTTCATTAGAGAGGAAATGCCCCGAACAAAAAACTCCGGCAAAGCCCTGAAGGACAAGCCGGAGTTTTTTTTATCTCAAGACGGACAAGGAAGATTATCCGCCAAAGTTATCGAACATCAGGTTCTGAGCCGGAACACCGAGGTCGTCGAGCATCTTCTCAACAGCTTTCGACATCGGACCGGGACCGCACATGTAGTATTCGATGTCTTCGGGAGCTTCGTGGTCTTTCAAGTAAGTCTCGTAAATTACGTTGTGTACGAAGCCCGGAGTATACTTCACGCCCGCTGCATCGGCTGCCGGATCGGGACGGTCCAGTGCAAGATGGAACTTGAAGTTGGGGAAATCCTTTTCAATCTGCAGGAAGTCTTCCAGATAGAACACTTCATTCAATGCACGTGCACCGTAGAAGTAATTCATCACGCGGTCTGTAGTGTGCAGTGTCTTCGTCATGTGCATAATCTGTGCACGCAACGGAGCCATACCGGCACCACCACCGACCCACATCATCTCCTTCTTGGAGTCGAATATCGGATGGAAGTCTCCGTAAGGGCCACTCATGGTTACCTTATCACCCGGTTTCAGGGTAAAGATATAAGAAGAAGCGATACCCGGCATTACATCCATGAAGCCCGGGCCCTGGTCTTTCGGCTTGAACGGAGGCGTGGCGATACGTACCGTCAGCATAATGCGGTCGCCTTCGGCAGGATAGTTGGCCATAGAATAGGCACGGATGGTTTCTTCGTCATTGCGGCACTTCAAGCCCAGCAGACCGAATTTCTCCCATGCAGGCAGATACTCATCACCGATAAGGCTCTTGTCAATGTCCTTATCATAATCCATCGAATATTTAGGAATCTTAATCTGCGCATAAGAACCCGGAACGAAATCCATGTGCTCGCCTTTGGGCAATGCAACGATGAACTCTTTGATGAACGTAGCCACATTCTTGTTGGAGATAACCTCGCACTCCCACTCTTTTACGCCCAGTACGCTTTCGGGAACCTTGATGGCCATATCGCCTTTCACTTTCACCTGGCAACCCAGACGCCAGTGATCTTGTATTTGCTTACGGCTGAAGTGCGGAGTCTCAGAAGGCAAGATTTCACCCCCACCTTCCATTACCTGGCATTTGCACTGTCCGCAGGAACCTTTACCACCGCAAGCGGAGGAAAGGAACACACCGTTTACAGACAGCGTATTCAGCAATGTAGAACCGGAAGCTACGTCCAGTTCCTTGTCGCCATTGATAGTCAGTTTTACATTACCCGAAGGCACCAAGAAATTCTTGGCAACCAGCAGGATAACAACAAGCAGGATGACAACCACGAGGAATACTCCAATGCTTGCTAATATCATATTCATATCCATTGTTTTATTCCTTTCTTTTAGATGTTCAAACCAGAGAAACACATAAATGCCATTGCCATCAGACCTACAGTGATAAACGTGATGCCCAGCCCTTTCAACGGAGCAGGAACGTCAGAATAGGCCATTTTCTCACGGATGGCAGCCAAACCCACGATAGCCAGCAACCAACCGATACCGGAGCCCAACGCATAAGAGACAGCATCAGCAATGCCACCGATGAATTTCGGGTCACTCTCGCCCAACGTGATGCGCTGCTGCATGAAAAGAGAAGCACCCATAATGGCACAGTTTACAGCAATCAGCGGCAGGAAGATACCCAGTGAGGCATACAGCGAAGGGCTGAAACGCTCTACAATCATTTCCACCAACTGAACGATAGCTGCGATTACAGCAATGAAAAGAATAAAGCTCAGGAAGCTGAGGTCAACGCCTTCAATGATTGCGTTGGCAGCCAGCACCTTGGTCTGCAATAAATAGTTGACCGGAAGCGTAACTACCAACACGAAAGTTACGGCGATACCCAGTCCCACGGCAGTCTTCACATTCTTCGATACGGCAAGGTAAGAACACATACCGAGGAAGAACGCGAATATCATGTTGTCCACAAAGATAGAGCGGACGAATAAACTTATTAAATGTTCCATATCTCTTCGATAAATTAAGAATTAAAGAATTAAAGAATTAAAGCAATGAGAACTTGTACTGCAGCAGAGCAGCCCATTTTTCATTCTTTCATTTTTCATTCTTCATTTATTTATTACTGCTTTTCCTGCAATTCTTTGTGACGTGCACGCTGATACCAGATGATGCAAGCGCAGAGAATCAACGCCATTGGCGGCATCAGCATCAAGCCGTTGTTCACATAGCCCAACTTCTGCAGAGGTTCATAGTTCAAGATGTTGAAACCGAGCAGCGTTCCCGAACCCAGAAGCTCGCGGAAGAAGGCTACGATTACCAGAATCTTGGCATATCCCAAACCATTACCCACACCGTCAAGGAAAGATTCCCAGGGACCGTTCTGCATGGCAAATGCTTCCAAGCGTCCCATCAGGATACAGTTGGTAATAATCAGACCTACATATACAGAAAGCTGCACACTTACATCGTAAGCAAAAGCTTTCAGAATCTCACTTACAATAGTTACCAACGCGGCAACAACCACCAGCTGAACGATGATACGGATACGGTTGGGTATCGTCTTGCGCAGCAGTGAAATCACTACATTGGAGAATGCTGTAATCACCGTCACTGAAAGACCCATCACAATGGCAGGCTCCAGTTTGGCAGTAACAGCCAAAGCAGAACAGATACCCAATACCTGCACGGTAACGGGGTTGTTCAGTCCCAGCGGAGTAGAGAATACTTCTTTATTCTTCTTTGAAAACAATTGTCCCATATTCTTATTCCTCCTCATTATTATTAGTTAAAAAGTTCTTGTAGCTGCTCAGACAAGCCTTCAACATGGCATCCACACCTACAGAAGTGATGGTACCACCGGAAATGCCGTCCACCTGATAGTCAGGTTTCTCTACCTTGCCGTTCTTCACAACACCGAGGACTACCTCGCCGTTCTCCAACGTTTTCTTGCCGGAGAACTCTCCCTGGAAATGCGTGCTGGCGATTTCGGCACCCAGACCCGGAGTCTCACTGGCATGAGAGAAGTAAACACCATAAACGGTATCCTTGTCGCTGTTCAGCGCAACATATCCCCAGATAGCGCCCCAAAGACCGGCACCGTAAACGGGAAATACATATTTCTTCTCACCGTCAACCTCTGCCACGAATACGTGCAGACGGTTATTTTCTTTGGCTTCCTTCTCGTAAGCGGTAGCAAATGCACCGGTATTCTCTGTCAGAGTACCGTCAACGTTCATCAGCATATCGCCCTTTACATATTTATTATATTCAGCTTCGGCATCCTTCACGTCCTTGATGTTGAGTGCAGCAAGAATCTGCTTCTTCGTGTCAAGTTCCACATTCTTGTTCTGCGTCTCGCGCAAGGAAGAACTTACGAATGCCAGCAGGAATGCAACGATAACAACCATTACCGAAGCATAAATGATAGTATAACTATTACTATTGGTATTCATTTCTTTTCCGGTATTTAATTGTTAGACTTGATTGCACGTTTTTCGCGACGGCTGATGTTACCCTGTACCACACAGTAGTCAATCAGCGGAGCGAAGATATTCATCAGCAGGATGGCAAGCATCATACCTTCGGGGTAACCGGGATTGAGCACACGGATAATGATAGCCATGGCACCAATCAGGAATCCGAAGATGTACTTACCAGTCTCTGTACGTGCCGATGTAACGGGGTCGGTAGCCATGAACACGGCACCGAAGCAGAAACCGCCCAGCACGAGGTGTTCGTACCAAGGCATCTGTGCCATCGGAGTGTCGGGACCGATTGCATTGAACACCCATGCCATGAAGGCACCGCCTACGAATACGGAGAACATCGTTTTCCAGCTTGCAATGCCCGTCCACAACAGCAGAATGGCACCCAGAGCGATGGCGATAACGCTTGTCTCACCGATAGAACCCGGAATAAGGCCGGTCACCATGTCCCAGGAGAACTCCGGAACGGCGCCCGAGGTAGCGGCTGCACCCAACGGAGTAGCTACCGTCAGACCATCTACCGACTGTCCCAGACCGAAGATACTGTCGCCCGATACCCAAACGGCATCACCGGACATCTTCGTAGGATAGGCGAAGAATAAGAATGCACGGGTAATCAAAGCTACGTTGAACACGTTCATACCCGTACCACCGAATACTTCCTTAGCAAAAATTACAGAGAATGCAGTAGCCACCGCCAGAATCCACAACGGGCAGTCTACCGGAACAATCATCGGAATCAAGATACCGGAAACCAAGAAGCCTTCCTGAATCTCCTCCTTCTTCCACTGAGCCACTACGAACTCAATGCCGAGACCTACTACATAAGATACAATGATTTTTGGCAATACAGCCAGAAAACCGTAGATGAACATTTCCCAGAAGCCTCCGGCAGCACCGGTAGCGTGGAAATGCTGGTAACCTACGTTATACATACCGAACAGCAGCGCCGGTACTAACGCAATGACCACCATCGACATGATGCGTTTGCTGTCAATGGAGTCGTGAATATGCGTTCCCGATTTCGAAGTGGCATTGGGCACGAACAGGAATGTTTCGAAGCCATCAAACACCGAACGAAATGCGTGGAATTTGCCGCCTTCCTCAAAGTTCGGCTTTATCTTGTCGAGATAATTTCTTAACGCTTTCATTAATATATTTACGATTTTACGATTTACAATTTACGATTTGCCATACGCCCCGATTATGCCATTTCGGCACGAAGCATATCGAGCCCTGCACGTACGATGCGCTGCACTTCCACTTTGGAAGAACATACGAATTCGCAGAGAGCGAAGTCTTCGGGAGCTACTTCGTAGATGCCCAGAGCCTCCATACGGTCGATGTCACCTGCAATGATTGCTTTCACCAAGTATTCGGGGAAGATGTCCATCGGAAATACGCGGTCGTATTCGTTGGACATAATCATGTGACGTTCACCACCCTTGATACGGGCATCTATCACATATTCCTTCTTGCCCATCAACCAGCTGAAGTAAGAGCGGTTGACGCTGAACTGATTGAAACGCGGCATAATCCAACCCAACATTTCATGGATTTCATCTCCTTCGGGAATAACGGTCAATTGGCTGTCGAAAGAGCCGAGGAAGCCGTTCGGAGAAACTTTCTTACCGGTCAGCACGTTACCGCTGATGTAGCGGAGGTCTTTGTCGGTAGTCACGTTACCTTTGAAAACGTTCGTCAACAGAGCGCCGACTTTCAGCTTGCAATAAGCGGGTTTCAACACTTCGGAACCCGTTACAGCCACCGTACGGGTCATGTCCACACGACCGGTATTCATCAGACGTCCGATGAAGAGTACGGCTTCGGCACTGATGGTCCAGACCGTTTCACCCTTCACTACCGGAGAGATGTGGTTAATCTGTACACCCACGTTGCCTGCCGGATGTGGTCCGTCGAAAGCTGTTACGGTAACGTTCTTTGCCTGCACAAGAGCAGCAGACTTTTGTTTTACACTAATACCCAGATACGTCTTTGCCATCTTTGACAAAGCGTCGAGTCCCGTCTGGAAGTTTGCTTCTTCTCCCTTCAGCGCGAATTCAAAATCGGGAGCCAGCGGATTGCTGTCGAAAGCCGAAATGAAGATAGCTTTCGGAGTTACCGTCGGATCAGCGATAACGTCGTACGGACGTTGGCGGATGAAAGCGAACATACCTGCTTGCAAAAGAGCTTCTTTTACTTGCTGGCCGCTCATCTTGGACGGGTCCATCTTGCCGAATTCCTCATAGTCTTGCTCAGTGGCAGCCTCTACGACGATGTTCAGCACCTTGCGGCGTGCACCACGCTCCACGCTTGTCACTACGCCGCTAACGGGCGAAACAAATTTCAATTCAGGATGATTCTTGTCGATAAACAAGGGTCCCCCGGCCATCACATATTCCTGCTCTTTGACCACCACTTTCGGAGTGATGCCTGTATAGTCATCGGGAACCAGCGAATAGAATCCCGGTTCCTTAACAGACACAAGTTCCTGGGCAGCAGCGCCTTTCAGGTTGATGTCAAGGCCTTTACGTAACTTAATTACATTTGCCATGCGTTTATTTAAAATAATGGTTTCATTAATTTGCCGCAAAAGTAGCAAAAAAGAACGTGAATAAAGAGTAAAAAAGAAAGGAATTACGGAGAAATTTCCGTAATCCCTTTCGTTAACGAACACGAGAACAAGGATTAGGGGTTAAGGATTAATACCCTGCGGAATCATAGTGCAGCCCACTAATCCTTAATCCCTAACCCCTAATCCTTATCATCACTTTTCTTCAGCGAACATCGGGTCCCATGCCGGCAGGCGGACGGGCTTTTGTTTAAACAGTTCCATCACTTTGGCGGGAACATACTTTGTCTCCACTACCAGACGGAACATGTATTCATTGAACCACTCGTCGGTCATGATGAGATGTCCCTGATAACCGGAAGCGGCTCCCCAACTGTTCTCTACCATCCACTTTACGGGCTTTCCGTCTTTGTTCAAGTCAACGGCCATCAAGGTCATGGCGTGGGAAGAGCCACTGGAGAAAGTCTGGATACGTTGCTTCTTGTCCATCCCGAAGGTGGTGCCCATCAGTGATTCGTAGTCATAGTTTTTCACATCGAGCAGACCGCGTTCGGAGTTCAGGAACTTGCCCACATCGCAAGAGAAGTACATCATGGTGCTGTCCTTCAAGGAGGCAATGGCCATCTCTTTGATGTCCTCTACGGGCAGGTTGACATAAGTCCAGTTCTTGCCGTCGTAACGGTGGCGGTCATAGTCTATTTCATAGCACTTGTAATACTCGCGACTGGGGTCGTTCATCAGCATTACGTAGTTGGTCAGCAGTTGTTTGTCTCCATATTTCTCAAGGAAAGACATGGGAGTGTGATGCTCTGTCTCCACAGGATTACCCTTGGCATCGTGGCGGACATAGTCGAACTCCGTGGGAGGTACACCGAGGTTCAGCACCAGCATGCGGTAGATGGTTCCGAGCATCGTAGTTTTCTCCTTCTCCAGAGCTTCGGGCTTGGCACCGGCGGCAGCCATGTCACGCAGTTGCAGACCATACTCTTTCAGCTTCAGAGAGATGAGGTTGGCCATGCGGGAGGTATTTTCACTGCTGTTTGTTTCGGGCATGGCATCTTTGGGAACAAGGCCGTATTTGGAAACAATGTCGGCCACACCAGTAAAGGTACCCCCATCGCTCAGCGGATGCTGGAAGAGCCATTCCACGGTCTTATCAGTCAGGGGACTCTTGGAGGTGTCGATGATGCCTTGCAAGAAGAGGTTTGCCTTCTCCAACTGGTCCCAGAAGAAGGGATAGACTTCGGAGAACTCAAAAGACTGGAAACCGTATTCGGCAAGGGTCTTGGCACGCATCACATTCAGCCCCGTAAACAGCCAGCAGCGGCCAGACGACTTCTGGTCGGTGATACCTTTGGATTCTACCTTGATGGAGAAGTGGGTATCCATGCCCTGCATATTCTCCTGGTTGAGTGCCAGTTTACGGATGTCATTATTGCCTATGGCATTGCGGAGCGCCTTGTCGGCAGCCGTGCCTTGATAACTTTGCTTGATTTGTCCAAGCATTTCGGGGCTGATACCCCCTTTTCCCTCTTGTGCCTGCACGGAGAGCAGTGCGGCACTCAGAACAATTACAGATAAAAATCGTTTCTTCATTCAGATTATGTGTTTTTAGTTATTGATGTCTTGCTTCGTGAAGCAGACAAAAGTAATGTCTTTTTTGATAATTTTAGTGACATCTTTAGATTTATTATCTATTACAGTGAAAACTATTCGGGATAAAATAGTTTCCTTTGCACCCACATTTCGTACGACATGAAAAGATATATACTAAGCATTATCGCACTGGTGCTGTTCGCCACCACCTTTTATGCCCAGGAACAGACTGCGGCCGCCACAAACGACAGCGTTCCTGCACTGACCAAAAAAGAACTACGCAAGCAAAAGGTAGCGCGTCGGAATCTGCATTACAATATTCTGGGCGGACCCAGCTACACCCCCGACTTCGGTGCCGTGCTGGGAGGAAGCGCCCTGATGACCTTCCGCATGAACCCCAGCGACACCACGCAGCTGCGCTCCGTAGTGCCCATGGCCATCGCCTTCATGTTCAACGGTGGCATCAATCTCTTCTCCAAACCGCAACTCTTCTTTAAGGGCGACCGTTTCCGTATCTTCGGAAAGTTCAGCTATAAAAATACGGAAGAAAACTTTTACGGCATCGGCTATAATACCAATAAAGATTATGTACGAAGCGACAGTACCAGCAAATACCGGTACAGCGGCGTGCAAATCAACCCCTGGTTCCTTTTCCGACTGGGCAACAGCAATATCTTTGCCGGACCTCAAATCGACATCAATTACGACCACTTGACGGAGCCCGGCAAGTTCTTGGTGGACGAACCCTCGTACAAAGAGGCAGGCGGTACGGCTAATGGCTATAACAACTTCAACTCCGGCCTCGGTTTCCTGCTGACATACGACAGCCGTGACGTCCCTGCCAACGCCTACCGTGGTATGTATCTGGATTTCCGCGGCATGATGTACGCCAAGTTCATCGGCAGCGACCAGACCTTCTACCGCCTAGAGATAGACTACCGCCAATACAAGTCACTGGGCAAGCGCAGGGTGCTCGCGTGGACGGCACAGACCAAGAACGTGTTCGGTGACGTCCCTCTGACGCAATATGCCCTCACCGGAACGCCTTTCGACCTGCGCGGCTACTACATGGGGCAATATCGCGACAAGTCCTCGCATGTGGTCATGGCAGAGTACAGACAGATGCTCAATACCGACCGCAGCACTTGGGTGAAGCGGATGCTCAACCACATAGGTTTTGTAGCCTGGACCGGCTGCGGCTTCATGGGCCCCACTCCCGGCAAGATAGAGGGTGTACTGCCCAACTATGGTGTAGGTCTACGCATTGAGGTACAGCCACGCATGAACGTCCGCCTGGATTTAGGCAAAAACACGGTAAACAACCAGATGTTGTTTTACTTCAATATGACAGAAGCGTTTTGAGTAACGCCCTGCCTACCTGCCCATCCCTTTCCTATGGAGAATGATGATTGAAAGCCTTTAATCGCCTCTCACTCACAAGGTTATTCAAGCTCACCTCTATAGGAAGCCCACTTCCTTATAACATCGGAACACCTTGAGAAACAAACATTTTATTTTTCTTTTCTTTTTCTTGCATCGGTAAAAGATTATCCATACTTTTGGCAATCACATTTCTTTTTATCAAAAAAAGGAAGCAAACGAGCGGATACATGAAAGCCCTTGAAGTACTCTTCTGGATAAGTTTATTCATAGTGTTCTATACTTATATAGGATATGGTATACTATTATATATCCTGGTCAAGATAAAAGAATGTTTCCGTAAGCCTGCGCCCCGTCCGATGCCTGCCGACGATGCTTTACCCCCATTGACGCTATTTATCGCCGCCTACAACGAAGAAGATGTAGTGGATGAAAAAATGCACAACTGCCTGGAGCTGGATTATCCCGCCGACAAGCTACGCATCCTCTGGGTGACCGACGGCAGCAACGACCATACCAACGAACGCCTCTCCCACTGGCCGCAAGCCATCGTCCTCCACCAACCCCAACGCCAAGGCAAGACAGCCGCCCTGAACCGCGGTATACATTTCGTAGAAACGCCCCTTGTCGTGTTCACCGATGCCAATACTCACCTCAACCGCGAAGCCCTGCGGGAGATAGTGCACGCCTTCACCGACCCTAAAGTGGGATGCGTGGCAGGCGAAAAACGTATCGCCGTGCAAAGCAAGGACAATGCTGCCTCGGGGGGAGAAGGGCTATACTGGAAATACGAATCCACCCTCAAAGCGCTCGACGCACGCCTCTATTCGGCAGTAGGCGCAGCGGGTGAACTGTTTGCCGTGCGCCGCGAGCTGTTCGAGGAAATGCAGACAGATACGCTGCTCGACGACTTCATACTCTCCCTGCGCATCGTTATGCAGGGACACACCATTGCCTATTGTGCCAATGCCTATGCCGTAGAAAGCGGCTCGGCAGACATGCGCGAAGAAGAAAAGCGCAAGGTGCGCATCGCTGCCGGGGGCTTGCAATCCATCTGGCGGCTGCGTCCGCTGCTCAACCCATTCCGTTACGGCACATTCTGTTTCCAATATATTTCCCACCGGGTGCTGCGCTGGTCGCTCACTCCTATCCTATTGTTCCTATTGCTTCCCCTCAACACAATTCTCATCTTTACGACAAGCACGCCATTACTGTATGCCATCATCTGGCTGTTACAAGCTCTTTTCTACCTCATGGGAAGTTGGGGGTACTACCTTTCAATGAAGCATATAAAAAACAAGATACTTTTCATCCCCTACTATTTCCTCTTCATGAACGTCAACGTCATACGAGGATTCAACTACCTGCACAAGCGCACAGGCAATGCAAGCGGCGCATGGGAGAAGGCCAGAAGGGCATGAAACTAATACTGTAAGAATGAAAAACATTTTGAAACAAGCTGAAAACGCCGAGAGACTGTTGAAGCTGACGTCAGATACCATGCTCCTTCTGAACCGGGACGGCATTTGCATGGACATCGCAGTGCACAATGTAAACCTTTGGTTCATGAAGGAAGAAAAGCTGCTGGGCAAGAATCTGTTCCAACTGATACCGCCGTCCACTTACTACCAAGTATATCCGGAGTTCAAGAAGGTACTGACGCAAAAGGTACGTTCAGTCCATAATTACGAAATGACACTGGGTCACACTACCTATTACTTTAAATGCATCATGTACCCGTACGACGGCATGGTCCTCTGCCAGTACCGCGACATCACAGAACGCAGCCAGCGCAAACTGGAACTCGAAAAGAAAAACCACGAGCTCAACGAAATACAAAAGGCCGCCCTCATCGGAAACTGGCAATACGATACCCAGACCCGCATATTCTGTTATGCAGGCCATACGGGCATCATGTGTTCGGAAGAGGTGCAGCACATCAATATGGACAATTATCTGGAACTCATCCTTCCTGAAGACCGGAAAAGCTTTACCGGCTGGATGAAAGAGAATCTGAAAGGCAAGATGGAAAACAGCGTGGACTACCGCATCTTCCTCAAAGGAAACATTTTCTATATCCGCCTCAAAGCGTTTGCCCGCGAACGGCAGAAAGACGGGAATGTCACTATAGAAGGATACATACAGAACATTACCGACATACAGAAACGGCGCAACGACATCAATCTGCTGACACATGCCATCAACAACTCCACCGAGGACATTTATTCGGCACACGAAGACGGCACGCTGATATTCTGCAACCGTTGCTTCAAGGAACGGCATGGCATCGGTAATGGCCAAGACATCACCCGGATGAAGATATACGACCTGCCCTCATACGGCAGGGATGAAACATCCTGGAAAGAGTTTGCCAACCGTGTCAAACGTGGAGAGACGAACCACGGATACATCGTCTACCATCCGCTGCCCAAGCGTCCGGAAGTACTCGCCATTGAAGGAAACGCTTATTGGGTGACAAGCGACAAAGGGGAAGGAACCATCTGGACATTCGGAAGAGACGTATCGACACGCATCCGGCATGAGCAGCAAATCAAACAGTTCAACCAGATTTTGGACAAAATCATCGAAAACCTCCCGGCAGGCATTGTTGTGAAGGACATCAACAACAACTTCAAGTACCTCTACCGCAACCGCGAATCGTATAACCGCGAAATCCCCATACAAGAGGCATTGGGAAAGGACGACTTCGATTTTTATCCTCTGGAGACTGCTCAGGAAAAGAGGGCGCAAGACATCGAAATAGCCAGAACCGGCAAAGAGATGCACTGGATTGCGGAAGAACGCGACGGAAACGGAAATCCCATCTATCTGGACAAACGGAAGATGAAGATTGAAAGCAACGACTTCTCCCCCATCCTGCTGAACATCGAATGGGACATCACGGAAATGGAACAGATGAAACGGGAACTGCTCGTAGCCAAGGAGAAAGCCGAGACTTCCGACCGGCTCAAATCCGCCTTTCTCGCCAACATGAGCCACGAGATACGCACACCGCTCAATGCCATTGTAGGCTTCTCGCGCATCATTGCCGAAAGCACCAACGAGGAAGAACGGCTAGGCTATTACGAAATAGTGGAATCGAACAATGAACGCCTGCTCCAGCTCATTAACGAAATCCTCGACTTATCAAAAATCGAATCGGGTATCGTGGAGTTCACCATCACGCCCGTACGTCTCCATCCACTCTGCAAGGAGATACACGACGCACATATTTTCCGCTGTCCCAAAGGAGTGGAGCTGATATACGAACCCTCTGACGAGAATATCGTGATTGACGGAGACAAGAACCGGATTTTCCAGGTCATTTCCAATCTGATAGGCAATGCCTTCAAGTTCACCACCGCCGGGCACATCAGTTACGGGTATCACCAGGAAGGCAAGTATGTAGCATTCCACGTCACCGATACGGGTATGGGCATTGCACCGGATAAGGTGGACCGGGTATTCGAACGTTTCGTCAAGGTGAACAACTTTGCCCAAGGCACCGGATTGGGACTTTCCATCTGCAAGACTATCATCGAACGCCTGGGGGGTAACATATCCGTCACTTCGGAGGTGGGTAAAGGCACCACATTTACTTTTGTCCTCCCACTGGAAGCCGCCAGCAAAACAGAGGCGGAAAAGAAAGAAGAGAACAACCGGGAGGCGACAGCAGAGGCACACTCCACAGAGCAGAGGAGCAGAAATACAGCCCCCGGAGCTTCCCCGAAGAATGAAGAGGCCGGAGCACTCCCTACCCCTCCTTCCAAGACCCTCCTGATTGCCGAAGATACAGAAAGCAATTTTATCCTAATTAACGCCATTTTAGGCCGTCTCTATCGGCTGAAACATGCCAAAGACGGCATGGAAGCCGTAACTATGTTCGAAGAAGTCCACCCCGACCTCATCCTGATGGACATGAAAATGCCCAACCTTGACGGAATCGACGCCACACGCATCATCCGTGAACTGGCACCGGACATCCCCATCATCGCCCTTACAGCCTATGCCTACGAACACGACAAGCAAGCTGCCCTAAAAGCAGGTTGCAACGACTTCCTTACCAAACCCTTCACCCAAGAAGTGCTGAAGGAAACCATCAAGAAATGGCTGGACGATAAAGGATGACTGAAAAGACTGTAGGGTGATAACTACCGCATTATCACCCTACTACATTATCACTTTTCAGTGAAATTCCACTTTTTCAAGTTCTCATTTATGCAAAAATGTCACTCCGCTGGATATAGGCTATCACATCGCCTTTATTGACCACATCTCCTTGCTTGGCACAAACTTCCACCACACGTCCGGTAAATCCGGTCCATATCTTCTCGTATTCGCCCCACGGCGTAGAGAGGTAGCAGAACACCTCATCATGCTGGTACTTGCGTCCGATGAAAGGAGCAGAAGAAGGACCTTCGACGGAAACCTCCCAAAGCACTTGCCCTTTGGAAGGCGCGATTATCGGGTCTGCCTTGGCACGCTTCAGCTTCTTGATTTCCTCTTCCGAATATCCGCTCTTGGCCATGGCGGCATCCTTGGCACGCTGCAGGTCATCTTCAAAACGTTTCTTGGCAACGCCTGACTTATAATCGCGATACTGTCGGTCGTGCATGGCGAGTTCGAAGAGTTCCTCGTCATCGTCACCATACTCCCAACCGTTTTCGTCCATCTCTTTGCGATATGTATCCAAGGCATCCGGATAGTTCAACTGCGGGTCGGTATCCACAAACTCAAAGCCTTTGGACTTGGCAAGCTCCACAATCTCGGGTGCCAAAATACCGGGGAGACGTCCACTCTTGCCAAGAATCATATCCCAGGTGTGGTTGTCTATCATCGTCCAGCGCTCTTCTCCCTTCACCTGCTGCATAACGTTCATCAGTGCCACGTTCTTCACATACTGGCTGAAAGGAGTCACCAAAGGAGGATAGCCCAGCTTGGGCCATACATATTCCACTTCGTCGAAAAGCATCACAAGCAGGTCGTCCAAACTGAGTTCCGGCTCGTTCCTGCTTCGCAGTATCATGTTGATGCCGGAATGCACGCCTTTCAAATCGGCCATCATGGAGCCCATCATACCGCCTGGCAGGCCGCACTTCAACAAAAGTGAAGACATGTGCTTGTTGGTGGGGTCCATAAAGTAACCCAGGAAATCGTCAATGAATTCCTGCGTCATGGCACGCGCCTTCATGTAAGCCTTCATATTTATATCGGGTACTTGGAATCCTTTATCCTTCAGCATGGCCTGTACGGAAATAACGTCGGGATGGACTTTGCCCCACGACATGGGCTCCATCGCCACATCAATGATGTCGGCACCGTTCTCGCAGACTTCGAGAATGGAAGCCATGGAAAGTCCGGGACCACTATGCCCGTGATACTGTATCAGCACCTCGGGATGTTTCTCCTTGATAGCCTTCGTCAGCTCTCCCAGCATCCCCGGACGGCCGATACCTGCCATATCCTTCAGACAGATTTCGGGTGCCCCGGCTTCAATCAGCTGGTCGGCAATGCCGGCGTAGTACTCTACCGTATGGACGGGAGAATAGGTGATACAAAGTGTGGCCTGCGGTATCATGCCGGCTTCCAGAGCATACTTGATGGAGGGAATTATATTCCGCGTCTCGTTCAGTCCGCAGAAGATACGGGTGATGTCCACGCCTTGGGCATGCTTCACTTTGTACATCAATCGGCGTACATCCGCCGGAACAGGATACATGCGCAGTGCATTCAGCCCGCGGTCGAGCATATGCGTCTGTATGCCTGCTTCTCTGAAAAGTGCGGTAAAGGCGCGTACAGCCTTGTTGGGATTTTCGCCGTACAGAAGGTTTACCTGCTCAAAAGCTCCTCCGTTTGTTTCAACGCGTGCAAAACAGCCCATTTCAACTATCAACGGAGCAATGCGTACCAACTGGTCTACCCGGGGTTGATACTTACCGGACGACTGCCACATGTCCCGGTAAACAAGACTGAATTTAATTTCCTTTTTCATCATAGTCAGTAATAAGAGATTTTTTCCTTCGGTTAACTTAACATATACAAATATAAAGGATTATTCTGACATATAGTCAAGAATAACCCTTAAAAATTCATCACTGACAATATGTTATATATCATATTGCTACTATCAAATTATTATCAGATGAAATCTTTCAATTCATCCTGCAACTTCTGGCGCGTAAAGAAGATGCGGCTTTTCACCGTTCCGAGCGGAAGGCCGAGGCGTTCGGCAATCTCGCGGTACTTGAAACCGGACACATGCATGGAGAAAGGGACTTTATAGTCGCGTGGAAGGGCATTGACGATGCGATGCATTTCTTTCAGGTCGTAGGCACCCTCGGTACTGGCAAAACCAGAGTCCTGGGGCATGCTGAGGTGATACTGATTGTCCGTCTGGTCCACAAAAGTCTGTTCGCGAACTATTTTCCGGTAATTATTGATAAAGATGTTGCGCATAATGGTATACATCCAACCTCTGAAATTGGTGTCGGGTTCAAATTTGTCTTCGTTATCCAAAGCCTTGAGAGATGTCTCTTGCAACAAATCATTCGCTTCTTCCCGGTCGGCTGTCAACTTGTATGCAAAGCGAAGCAGTTCTTCTTGCACTGCAAGCAAATCTTTTCTAAAACTGTAAGTATTCATACTTTGCTCAATTTTTAAATAGTTAATAATGGTTTAGGTTTTACGATTGCAAGTATAAGGAAGATTTGAAGCCCCGGGGGACGGAATACGGTTTTTATTAGGGGTGAAAACTATCATTTGACAGTTTACCCCCCCCTCTCTGATAGTTTACGGGTGATATTATATACTGAAAACTATCATTTTTCCGAAGATTTCGTAAATGTTACGTGATTTTTTTATAGCTTTGCCTACATATAGGAAAACACTTTTATTACATAAAAACACTTTATTTTATGAAATCATTTCAATTTAAGTCACTTCTTCTGCTGACTACCCTTATCATTTCCCTGCCCTCCTTCGGACAAGGACTGAAGGCGTTCAAGCTGAAGAACGGTCTTTCCGTATATATATGGGAAGATGAATCCAAATCGGACGTGTTCGGACTGGTAGGCGTACGTGCCGGTTCCATCAACGACCCCGAAGAGTACACGGGACTTGCACACTACCTGGAGCACGTCATGTTTAAAGGAACAGACAAGATAGGCGCGCTGAACTGGACGGAAGAAGAACCGATCTACAAGGAAATCATCGCCAAGTACGACCAGATGGCCGAAGAAGCCGACCCGGCAAAAAAAGAAGCCATCAGCAAGGAAATCAATGAGCTGACCGTCAAAGCTGGAAAATTGGGACTTCCCAACGAATACTCCAACCTGATGGAAAGCATGGGTGCCAAAGGGGTGAATGCAGGCACCTACTATGACTGGACCTTCTATCACAGCTCCTTCCCTGCCTATCAGATAAACAAATGGCTGGAAATCTCCTCACAACGTTTCCTGCATCCCGTATTCCGTTCCTTCCAGTCGGAGCTGGAAAACGTGTACGAAGAATATAACCGTTCACAAGATGACCAGGGACGTGCACAGAACCAGTTCGTGATGGAGAAAGCTTTTGAGGGACATCCTTACTCCCGTTCCATCATCGGCCTGCCCGAACATCTGAAGAATCCCCGCCTGAGCAAGCTGATTGAATTTTACGAACAATGGTATGTCCCCGAAAACATGGTACTGGTACTCGTAGGAAACATCAAAGCCCAACAAATCAGCGGACGCATCAATGCCGCCTTCGGACGTCTGGCTGCCAAGCCCGCACCCGAGCGCAAGGTCTACCAGAACCTCGAAATAAAGGGCCGCAAACAGTATTCGGCTAAAGTAGGATTCTACCCGCAAGTGGCAATGGTATTCAATGGAGTACCTGCCGGACATCCCGACGAAGACGCTCTGGACATCGCCCTGGCACTGCTGAACAACAACAGTCAGACCGGAACTATGGACAAGCTGGTACTGGACGGTGAACTGACCAGCGCCGGAGCCTACACCCGTACTTTCCGCGAACAAGGACGCGCCATCGTAGCGGCCATTCCCCTCTACGACGAAAACCAGCGCCGTTTCGAGTCTACCAAGAGCGCCGAAAAGAAAGCCTTGAAAGCCATCCAGCAAATCGCCAACGGAGAATTCGAGGACTGGAAAATTGATGCCATCAAAGCCGAGAAATGCCGCCAGTTCGACCTGGAAATGGAGTCGAACGAGGACAAGGCCATGATACTGATGAACGCCTTCTACAACGAGCAGGACTTGGGCGACATACTCAATTACAAGGACAAGATTATGGCCATCACCACTGACGACATCAAGCGAGTAGCCAAGAAATATCTGTCAGACAATTACCTGGCCCTATATATCGAAAAAGGAAAGCCTGACAAGAACGCCAAGATTGAGAAGCCGGGTTACAAACCCGTAGAACCTCCGATAGGAAAAGAATCGCTCTATGCAACACAATTCAAAAACCTGCCCATCGGACAGATGGAGGAGAAATTCGCAGACTACGGCGAAGTGCAAATCAAGCAACTGAACGACCGTTCAAAGATGTACTACACACCCAACAAGGAGAATAACGTATTCCAGTTGGTTGTACAATACGGAGCCGGTGAACGCGAATTCCCAAAACTTGGCTATGCCGCCCAGTTGATGAACAACGCAGGCATCATGGGGGCCTACGAACCGCAAGAGTTGAAAGAAGAACTCAGCAAGCTGAACGCAACCTGCCACGTGACAGCCGATGATGACAACCTCTACATCATCATGGAGGGCTACGAAGCCACCCTGCCGCAAGCCTGCCAGCTACTTTCACGCCAGATTTTGATGCCAAAACTGGACGAAAAGCAACTGGCACGTCTGAAAGGTTCGGCAATGGGTATGCGCCAGCAGCGCAAAGACAACGTCAGCATCCTGAACGAAGCACTGCGGCAGTACATGCTCTACGGAGAGAAATCAGACTACATCAAGGAACTGACCGACAAGGAGATTTACGAATTACAGATTTCAGAACTGACGGGCGACATCAACCGCGCCTCCAACTACGAGGCAAAGGTGTTCTTCACCGGAACACTCCCCTTCGACCAAGTATACGATATCCTGAGCAAGAACCTCCCATTGGTGGCCAACGAACGCCCGTCCAACTCCCCACAGGCAAAAGACATGATGCCGGTGACCGAAAACACCGTCTACTTCCTGCCTAACAACGATGCAGAACAAGCCCAAATCCACCTCTACATCCCGATGCAGAAGGCTGACAAAAAGGACGACGTGCTGCGTAGCGCATTCAACCAATACTTCGGTCTTGACTTCACCGGCATCGTTCTGAACGAAATCCGCGAAAAACGCTCCATGGCCTATACAGCCTACGCATTCGTCGGCACGCAAGGCATAGCCGGAAAAGCAAGTTATCTGCGCGGCTACATCGGTACCCAGAACGACAAGGCAAACGATGCATTGGACGTACTGATGGGTCTCGTCAACGACATGCCGAAAAATCCGGAACGTATCGACAACATCAAGAGCTACCTCCGCCAAGCCATGCTGACCAGTCACCCCAGCTTCCGCAACAAAGCCATGGAACTGGTAGACTTGGGCTACAGAGGCTACACAGACGACCCAGCAAAGGAAAACCTGCCGAAAGTAGATGCACTGACCTTTGACGACATCGTGAAATTCTACGAAGAGAACATCAAAGACAAACCTTACTGCATTTCCATCATGGGCAACCCAAAGAACATTGACCTGAAGCGACTGGAAAAATTCGGCAAGGTAGTGAAACTGAACGAACGCAAACTTTTCAACACGAAGGATGCATTGTTCTAACCTTGTTTTATCCCTTTAGCAATCCCATCCTCCTTCCCCCTTATCAGGGGAACGAGGAATATGAAAGATTCCCCGACATTTCGGTTCCAAATGCCGAGGAATCTTATTTTTAACACCTGAAGTTCTTTTGCACATTGCCCGGAATTTCACCGGAAAATCCCTGAGATTCTCAGACAGCAGATAACGGACTACCCTTCCTGCTCCTCTTCATTGCCCGAAAGGATAGGCAGGCAAATCCTATACTTCACCGCCAGTATGCGGGTAACGAACACCGTCACACCGCCCACAATCTGACACACGAAAGACTCCATCCCCAGAAGATGGCACATCCAGTAGAAGGTTCCTCCCACCACACAAGCCATCGCATAAATCTCCTTCCGGAATATCAGCGGAATTTCGTTAATGAATACGTCACGTATCACACCTCCCGCAGCCCCGGTGATGCTGCCCATAATGATGGCCACCCAGAAGGGATAGCCCAGCGCGATGCTCTTGCCCACGCCGACCACCGTGAACAGTGCCAGGCCGATACTGTCGAATATGAAGAACGTATTGTGCAGATGGATGAGATGTTTACCGAAGAGGATGACCCACAACAAGGCCAGTCCGGTACAAATCAAGTAAATGGGATCCGTCATCCAGCCCGGGGTGACGTCCAGCAACAGGTCGCGTATCGTACCGCCGCCAATGGCCGTCACAAAACCCACCACATACGCTCCAAACCAGTCGAACCGCTTGGCCGAGGCCAGGCGTATGCCACTGATGGCAAAGGCAAATGTGCCAATGAAATCGAGTATCTGAACAAATGTTGGCATTATCACTTTGAGAATTAAAAATTATAAATTATAAATTAAACATTGAATAAGTGTGTATTTTCAACAGACACTCTGAAAATAATAGGCAAAGTAACAAATAATTTCCCTAAGAAAACGTATTTTTGTCGTATCATTTTTCACCAACTACGACAATGAGAATAACAATCGTATCGGGCGCACGCCCCAACTTCATGAAAATAGCCCCCATCTGCCGCGCCATCGACGCCGCCAGAGAGGCAGGAAAGAACATCTCCTACCGCATCGTCTACACCGGTCCGCAGGATGACACCAGCCTGGATGCCTCGCTCTTCTCCGACCTTTCCATGAGGAAACCGGATGCCTACCTCGGTGTCACCGGACACAACCATTCGCAGGTGGCAGCCTCCATCATGCTCGCCTTCGAGCGGGAGTTGGACGGGCATCCGGCACAAGTCGTACTGGTGGTAGATGACATGACCGCCACTATGAGCTGCTCCATCGTCGCCAAGAAGCGCGGACTGAAGGTGGCGCACGTCATAGCCGGCACACGCTCTTTCGACATGAACATGCCCCGCGAGGTGAACCGCACCATCGTGGACGCCATTTCCGACTATCTCTTCACCGCCGGCATGGTGGCCAACCGCAACCTCAACCAGGAGGGCATGATACCCGAATATATCCACTACGTGGGCAACATACTGATTGACACCATCCGTTTCAACCGCCACCGCCTGGTGCAGCCCATGTGGTTCTCCAGCCTCGGCCTGCGGAAAGGGAACTACCTGCTGCTCACCCTCAACCGCCGCGACCTGCTGGAGAAGAAAGCCGTACTGCACTCCCTGCTCCAGACCGTCATCGAGAAGGCCGGCGGCATGCCTATCGTCGCCCCGCTACACCCCTACGTGCAAAAGGCGGTGAAGTCGCTGGAAGTGAATGCTCCCAACCTGCACATCCTGCCTCCGCAGAGTTACCTGCACTTCGGATTCCTCATCAACCAGGCACGGGGCATCGTCACCGACTCGGGAAACATCGCCGAAGAAGCTACCTTCCTCGACGTCCCCTGCATCACCCTCAATACCTATGCCGAGCATCCCGAAACCTGGCGCATCGGTACCAACGAGCTGGTAGGCGAAAATTCCTTCGCTCTCTCCGCCTCGCTCGACAAGCTGCTGCACGGAGAATGGAAGCACACCACCCTGCCCGACCGCTGGGACGGACGAACGGCGGAACGCATCGTACAGACACTACTGAACGGCAACAATTCATAATCCTCCATAAATTCTATCCCAAGCTTGCAAACGTCTATCCCAAACCTACGGACGCTTATCCCAAGCTTGGGTCTTTCTATCCCAAGGCTTGGGATAGAACTTTCTCCATACGTTGTGCAACTTTATCCTTTATATCCGGCAACTTTTCTATAAGGATTCTGTACGTTTTTTATCTGTATCCGGCAAACAAGACATACGACTTTCACGTTCATTTAACCATATCTCCCGTTTCTTTAGTCTATATTTGCTTCTTGATTAACCTTAATTTGTTAACTTTGCGCCCGAATTATCTGTAACTTATGAAGCAAAGATATACAATTTACGCCCTTTTCCTGCTGTCACTGTTCGTCTCCATCAGCGCATCCGCCCAGATAAAGGGTGTCATCACAGACTCCCTCACGAACGAACCGCTGATGTACATCACCGTACAGTATGAAGGGAAAGGTGTAGGCGGCATCTCCAACGCAAACGGTGAATACCAGGTGGAAACCCGCAAAGGCTGGGATGAGCTGACATTCTCCGCTGTAGGTTATATCACCAAGAAAGTGAAACTGAATCCCGGTACCCGGGTGCTGAACGTCAAGTTGCAACCGGACGACATCATGCTCTCCGAGGTCGTCGTGAAGCCCAAGAAGGAGAAATATTCCCGCAAGAACAACCCCGCCGTGGAGTTTATGAAGAAGGTCATCGAGAACAAGAAGGCCCTGAAACTGGAAGAGAACGACTACTATCAGTATCAGAAATATGAAAAGATGAAGATGTCGCTCAACGATGTCACCCCCGACAAAATGGAGAAAGGTATTTACAAGAAATTCTCCTTCTTCAAAGACCAGGTGGAGGTATCGCCCAAGACCAACAAGATGATTCTACCCATCTCCATCAAGGAGACGGCGAGCAAGACCATTTTCCGTAAAAGCCCCAAGAGCGAAAAGACCATCATCGAAGGCATGAACTCCACTGGTATCGAAGAGTTCTTCAACACCGGAGACATGCTGGGGACCATCCTTACGGACGTATTCTCCGACATCAACATCTACGACGACGACATCCGCCTGCTGCAACGCCGCTTCGTCAGCCCCATCGGCCGCGGAGCCATCAGCTTCTACAAATACTACTTGATGGACACGCTCATGGTGGATAGGCAGGAGTGCGTGCACCTCACCTTCGTTCCCCAGAACCCGCAGGACTTCGGTTTCACGGGGCACCTCTACGTGGTGAAGGACTCCACCTATGCCGTGAAGAAATGTACCATGAACCTGCCCAAGAAGACGGGTGTCAACTTCGTGGAAAACCTCGACATCGTGCAGCAGTTCGAACAACTGCCCGACGGAAACTGGGTGCTGACCGATGACGACATGACCGTGGAACTGCACTTTGTGAAAGGCATCCAAGGCCTGGAAGTACAGCGGACCACCAAGTACAGCGACTATCAGTTCACAGAGATAGAACCCCGCCTCTTCCGCCTGAAAGGAAATGTCATCAAGGAGGCGAACATGCTTGCCAAGAGCGACGAGTATTGGGCGAAAGTGCGCCAAGTGCCTCTCACCAAGAAGGAGAGCACGATGGACGTATTCATGAACCGTATCGAACAGATTCCCGGCTTCAAGTACGTCATCTTCGGAGCGAAAGCCTTGATTGAGAACTTCGTGGAAACGGGCAGCAAGAAACATCCCAGTAAGTTCGACTTCGGTCCTATCAATACAATGATAACCAGCAACTACGTCAACGGCACCCGTTTCCGTCTGAGCGGTATGACAACCGGTAACCTCGACCCGCATTGGAGCCTGAGCGGTTACGGCGCCTACGGAACCAAGGACAAGAAATGGTTCTACTCCGGGCAGGTGGCCTACTCCTTCAACAAACGCGAATACGTATTGTGGGAGTTCCCGAAGCACTACATCGCCTTCAAGTACACCTACGACGTGATGTCTCCCATGGACAAGTACCTCGCCACGGACAAGGACAACTTATTTGTCGGCTGGAAATGGACCACGGTAGACCAGATGTCCTACATGCGCGATGCCACGCTGACCTACGAGCTGGAAACCAATACCGGCTTCTCCGTACAGGCCATGGCACGCCACCGCAACGACCAGCCTGCGGGGCAACTGCAATACTGGAAGAACAACGGAGAAACACCCGGACAGTGGGATGAAAAGAATACGCTGGTGCACGACATCACCACTACCGAGCTGGGTGTGACCCTGCGTTACGCTCCCGGCGAAACCTTCGTCAACACCAAACAGCGCCGCGTGCCCGTATCGTTGGATGCGCCCACCTTCACCCTCTCCCACACCGCCGGATTCAAGGGCGTGCTGGGTGGAGAGTACAACTTCAACCTGACGGAAGCCAGCATCCGGAAGCGCTTCTGGCTCGGCTCGTGGGGCAAGCTGGACGTAACGGCACGTGCCGGTGCGCAATGGAACACCGTTCCCTTCCCCCTGCTGAACCTACCGATGGCAAACCTCTCGTACATCACGCAGAACAACGAGTCCTTCAACCTCATCAACAACATGGAGTTCCTGAACGACCGTTACGCCTCCCTCAACCTAAGCTATGACATGAACGGAAAACTCTTCAACCGCATCCCGCTCATCAAGAAGCTGAAGTGGCGTGAGATGTTCCGCATCCGTGGTCTGTGGGGCACGCTGACGGACAAGAACAACCCATACAAGAGCAACAATCCCGACTTGTTCCTCTTCCCCATGCGCGACGGTGTACCCACCAGCCACGTCATGGGCAAGACTCCCTATGTGGAAGCCAGTGTAGGTATCTACAATATCTTCAAGCTGCTCCACATAGAATATGTACGCCGACTGACCTATACGGATATACCGGGAGTGAAGAAGGGCGGTATACGCTTCATGATATTAATGATTTTTTAAGAGTTACATACTATGCAACCATTAGCAGAACGGCTTAGACCAAGAACATTAGATGAATATATCGGTCAGAAACATTTAGTGGGACCGGGTGCAGTGCTGCGTAAGATGATTGATGCAGGACGTATCTCTTCGTTTATCTTATGGGGCCCTCCGGGAGTGGGAAAGACAACCCTGGCACAGATTATCGCCAACAAGCTGGAAACCCCTTTCTATACACTTAGTGCCGTGACCAGCGGTGTGAAGGATGTACGCGACGTGATAGAGCGTGCCAAGAGCAACCGCTTCTTCTCGCAAGCCAGTCCCATCCTCTTCATCGACGAGATACACCGTTTCAGCAAGTCGCAGCAAGACTCGCTGTTGGGAGCCGTGGAGCAAGGCACCGTGACGCTGATAGGCGCCACCACGGAGAACCCTTCGTTCGAGGTCATCCGCCCGCTACTATCCCGCTGCCAGCTCTATACCCTGAAGTCACTGGAGAAGGACGACCTGCTGGAACTGCTGCAACGCGCCATCACCACGGACACCGTGCTGAAGGAACGGAAAATAGAACTGAAAGAAACCACTGCCATGCTCCGCTTCAGCGGAGGAGACGCCCGCAAGCTGCTCAACATCCTCGAACTGGTGATAGATTCCGAAGCCACCGACCCTGTCCTCATCACGGATGACATGGTGACCGAACGCCTTCAACAGAACCCTCTTGCTTACGACAAGGACGGCGAGATGCACTACGACATCATCTCCGCTTTCATCAAATCCATTCGCGGCAGCGACCCGGATGGCGCCATCTACTGGCTGGCACGCATGGTAGAAGGCGGTGAAGACCCTGCCTTCATAGCCCGCCGCCTCGTCATCTCTGCCTCCGAAGACATCGGACTGGCCAACCCCAACGCGCTGCTGCTTGCTAACGCCTGCTTCGACACGCTGATGAAAGTGGGATGGCCCGAAGGACGTATCCCCCTGGCAGAAGCCACCATATACCTCGCCACCAGTCCTAAGAGCAATTCAGCCTATATGGCCATCAACAATGCCCTGGAACTGGTACGCGAAACGGGCAACCTCCCCGTCCCCCTGCACCTACGCAATGCGCCCACCAAGCTGATGAAGCAGTTGGGCTACGGCGAGAAGTATAAGTACGCCCACGACTACCCCGGCAACTTCGTCAAGCAGCAATTCCTGCCCGACGAACTGAAAGACCGCCGCATCTGGGAACCACAACTCAACCCTGCCGAGCAAAAGCATAAGGAACGGATGCAGCAACTCTGGGGAGAGGAAAAGAAATGGTAAACTATCAATTCAAATTAAAAATTGAAAATTAGAGATTAAAAGTCGGATACAGAAAATCCCCACAACAAATAACTTATAACTCATAACTCCATGAATATAGTAGTATTAGACGGCTATGCCGCCAACCCCGGCGACCTTTGCTGGGACGAATTGCAAGCCTTGGGCGAGTGCACCATCTACGACCGCACCGCCCCTGCGGAAGTATTGGAACGCGCCGCTGGTGCAGAAATCCTGCTGACCAACAAAACCGTGCTCACCGCCGAGCACATGGCGGCACTGCCCGAACTGAAATACATCGGTGTGCTGGCTACCGGATACAACATCGTAGACACCGCCGCTGCCAAAGAACGCGGCATCATTGTCACCAATATTCCCGCCTACAGCACCGACTCCGTTGCCCAGATGGTCTTTGCCCATATTCTGAACATCACCCAGCAAGTGCAACACCACTCTGAAGAGGTGCACCGGGGCCGCTGGACAGCAAGCAAGGACTTCTGCTTCTGGGACACGCCTCTCATCGAACTGCGCGAAAAGAAGCTTGGAATCGTAGGCCTGGGCCACATCGGCTTCACCACCGCCCGCATCGCCATCGGCTTCGGTATGAAGGTATGTGCCTACACCTCCAAGACCAACTTCCAGCTTCCTCCCGAAATCCGCAAGATGGAGCTGGACGAGCTGTTCCGCGAATGTGACATCATCAGCCTGCACTGTCCCCTCACCGACTCCACCCGCGAGATGGTAAATGCAGAACGGCTCCGACTGATGAAGCCCACCGCCATCCTCATCAATACCGGACGCGGCCCGCTCATCAACGAACAAGACCTTGCCGACGCACTTAACAACGGTACCATCTATGCCGCCGGCGTAGACGTACTCTCGCAAGAACCTCCCCGTGCCGACAATCCGTTGCTCTCCGCCCGCAACTGCTACATCACTCCGCACATTGCCTGGGCAAGCACCGCCGCGCGCGAACGCCTCATGCAGATTATGCTCGGGAACATCAAGGCCTACCAAGACGGCAAGCCGGTGAACGTAGTGAATAAATAAGCAAACAACATGGGAAAGTCCGCCGTAAAAGGTCTGTTCTACATCTGTCTGATAGCAGCGACATTCGTCTTGGCCACCATCACCATAATGGCAGCCTTCTCAGGAAATGTAGCTCCGGTCGATTCCGTCATCATGCCATTACTGGGGCTGGCAGTGCCCGTACTCCTGATTGTCAATCTGATAACGGCACTCTGCTGGGCATTGGCCCGTAAGCGCTGGGCACTGGTTCCGCTGGTGGCATTCTTCTGCAACTGGGGATATCTGACGTCTGTCTTCCAGCTCCACCTGCCGAAAGACAAAACCCCGGCAGGCAAGTATCTGAAGATAGCCACCTACAACATACACAACTTTGGAGGTGAGATTACCGGTTATTCCTGCAAGGAGATAGCCCGGTACATGCAGCAGGAGGGCGTGGATGTGCTGTGCTTCCAGGAGTTCGGAGACAACAGCGATTTCCCCACAGACAGCATACGGCGCGTACTCTCGCATTGGTCACACGCGCTCATCCCTTCTGAAGACTCCGTCAAGGGCGTACTGCCTATCGCCGTATTCAGCCGCTATCCATTGGCGAACCACCGTTTCATCACTTACCAGCACAGCTCCAACTGTAGCATGATGTGCGATGTAGTGATGGGTACGGATACCATACGTCTGATAAACAACCACCTGCAGACCACCAGCGTTAGCCAGAAGCGCAGGAAGTGGGAACGCGAGCTGGCCACCGACGACACCCGCCGCGAAGTCCAGGCAGCCAAAGATGCCGCAGGCACCCTGCACGAAAACTTCATGAAGCGGGCCACGCAGACTTACGTCATCAGCCACTACGCTAAGACCAGCCCCTATCCCGTGCTGCTATGCGGCGACTTCAACTCAATACCTTCCTCCTACACCTACCATCATTTGAGGAAAACCCTCAAAGACGGATTCCGCACTGCCGGAAACGGATACATGTACACCTACCGCTATGCCAAACGCATGTTGCGTATTGACTACATCTTCCACTCCCCCAGCCTGAAGGGTATTGCATACTACTCTCCAGACCTGGATTTGTGCAGCGACCACAATCCAGTGATTATGGAGGTTGAAATACAATAAAGTAAAGAAAGCCAAAAACAATAAGGGCTGTCCCGGAAATCCCGGAACAGCCCTTGCCTTATCATATTCCGCCATTCAACGGAGGTTATCTGCACCCGATTAGTTGAACACGTAACGGATACCGACTTGCAGTTTCCAGCATTCGCTGTAGTTCTGATAGGTGTCGTAAGTCTTGGTAGGATATTCACCGTTCACCTTATACATGGAGAATACCGGAGTCAGGTCAGTGGCGCTCTTCACCCCTTCATACTTCAGGATTCGGTTGCTGTTGGAAACGGTGTTGGTCTTGGAGATACCCCATTTGGAGTTGATGAGGTTACCCACGTTCATGATGTCGAAACTCAACTGGAAGCAATGCTTAGTCTTGCCAATCTTGAATTCGAAGTCCTCCAGCAGACGGAAATCGAAACGGTGTACCCACGGAGCGCGAGCGGCATAAGCCTCAGCATACTGTCCTTTGTGATTCTTCAGGTACGAATCCTGCTCTACGAATTTCCAGAAAGCAACGCGGTCTTCCTCTGTCTTGAAGTTGATTTCACTATCATCCTTCGGAATATACATCAGGTCGTTGTTGATGCCGTCGCCGTTCATGTCGTTGGTGTAGCAAAAGCTGTAACCACCGGAAGAATAACCGGAATAGAACAGATTCAGGTGTGTGCCGCGAAGCAGGCCTTTGTGTCTGAAGGGAATGTAGTAGCCCACAGAAGCAATCACCTTGTCGGGAACCACATACTGTGAACGTTGTGCATCCACATAATTGGAACCGTCAATCGTGTTCAGTCCCTGCCAAGTAGAGATGGGGTCGCTGCCCGGAAGACCGGAAACTTCTTTGGACTCCGTGTGCGTATAGGCCAGCATCAGCATCAGGTCGTCCACCGGCTGGGCATTCACCGTGATGTTTGCCGTATAGCCGTAGCCTTTGGATGTATTGTCGAGTACCACGGCATTCTTGCCATTGTAATGCACGAAGTCGCCTGCATATTTCACATTCTTGTCGGGGTTGTCATAAAGAGAATAAGAGTACACCATACGGTTATCCGCACCATTGAAACGTTGCATACCCGTATGCAGCAGTTCCGTAGTTGTCACGTCTTTTCCATCAGCGCCCTTGACGGTGGTCAGCTTATTGTACTTCCATTCGTCGGGGTTCTTGATATTGATGTTGTTGATGGTAACGGCATTCACATTCTTCGTGAACATGAACTCTCCCGTCACGGTCAAGGGGAAAGATACGGGTACCTGATAGTCCACCGCGATAGACGACTTCCACACCTGCGGCATCTTGAAGTCCTGAGCCACACCGGAAATCTTGCTTCCCGCCACGTGTTTCTCAATCGTGGTGGGGAGGTTGAACTTGTCGATTATCTGGTTCATGTCCGTAATCATGCCGCCTGCCAACTGGTCCAGACGGGAATCATGGCCCACCACCTTTCCATTGTCATATTGGGTCTTAAAGGTAACGGAGTTCTGTACCATAGAAGCATTGGTCGGCATATTGGTGAAGAAAACCAACGGCAGACGTCCGGTAAACACACCCGTACCTCCACGTACTTTCAGCGACTTGTCCTTGAACACGTCCCAAACGAAACCTATACGGGGAGAAATCTGCCATCTGGAATCCGGCCACTTGCCAGTGTCGATGTGCTGCCCGTCGAAGTCAAGCTCATAGATGGCATCGTTTCTCTGGAGGTCGTCGTTGTCGAACATCAAGTTGTCGAAACGGATACCGTAGGTCAGTTTCAGACTGTTGCCGAGGTTCCATTCATCCTGGGCATAGAAACCAAGCTGGTTGAAGGTAACCTGAGCATTGGGGTTGGCCACACCGTTGAAGCCATAAGTCAAAGCGAATGATTCGGGAGCTGCGCCACTCAGGAAATCTTCCAGACTGTTATAGCGGTAATATCCCGTACCGTTACGCATATAGGCGTTGTTGGCAAACTGGTGCTCATAGCTAAGACCTGCCGTCAGCTTGTGGTTACCGGTGAAGAAGGTGAAGTTATCGGTAATGTTCGTAATCTTGTTCTTCACACCGTTGTTGTAGGTGAACAACTCGTAACCGGCGCTCATGTACGGTTCCAGAATCTGGTTTCCATTCTCGTCCTTGCCTGCCATGATGTCGATGAAGGGGAAAGGAGAAGAATTGGTGCCGCGCATGTCCTCTATATTGGTGTAGGTGAACAGCAACTGATTGGAAATCTTATCGGTGAAGCGGCTGTTCAAATCTGCCGCCCAAGACTGCACCTTGTTGTCCATGGAATACATGCTGTTGGCAAACGCCATAGACTGTGTACCTACGCGGTAAGTATTGTTCAGGCGATATCCCGTATCGGAAGAGTTGCCGTTCGGGGCATTCCAAGCCGTATTCTTCGTATTGTTGTAGCGGAGGCTCAAGCGATGGCGGTCCGTGATGTTCCAGTCGATGCGGGCCAGCAGCTTGGTGTTCTCCTCGTCGGCAGGGAAATTGGTGTAGGAGCCTGCATCATAGCCGTATTTGTCCTTCAGATGGTTGTACACCTTCTCCATGTCCGACTTCAGTGTACGGGACACCATACCTTTCGCATCTTCACCGTCCTCGCGCGCGCGATACTTTATAACCTCTCCCGGAGTCTTCTCTTTTTCGTAGTTCACAAAGAAGAACAACTTGTTCTTGATGATGGGACCACCCAGCGTGAAGCCGTAGGTAGTCTTGGACTCATCGGAACGTGCTCCCAGGTCCTCGCCGTTGATGCGGTTACCGCGCATGTCCTGGTTGCGGTAATAGGTATAGGCAGTACCTCTGAATGTGTTCGTACCACTCTTGGTGATGGCATTGATGCCGCCACCGATGAAGTTCGTCTGGCGTACGTCGAACGGGGCGACAACTACCTGCACTTCTTCGATGGCATCCATCGAGATGGGATTTCCGCCACCGGGAAGGTTGGAACTCAGTCCGAAGTTGTTGTTGAAGTTGGCACCGTCGATGGTGAAGTTCGTGGAACGTCCGTCACCTCCGGCAAAGCTCATGCCGTTGGCGTAGGGAGAAAGGCGGGCGATGTCGCTGATACTGCGGTTCACGGTAGGGAGCTGCGTTATCTGTGCAGAAGAGATGTTGGTAGTGGCACCCGTCTTTTCGGCGGTAAACTTGGTCTTGGCAGCCGTCACAATCACTTCGTTCAGCAGCTCGGAAGATTCGCTCATCTCTACGTTCAGGTTATACACCTCGCCCAGTTGGAGAGTGATGTCCTTATAAATAACTGTCTGATAGCCGATATAGGAAATCTCTACCCGATAGGGACCACCGGTGCGCATACCCTGGATGGAATAGCGTCCGTCGACATTGGTCACGGTTCCGTAGCGCGAACCGGAAGGCTGGTGCACCGCCTGGACAGTGGCACCAATAATGGGCTCATTACTTGCATCCGTCACCTTACCCGCCATAGAAGCTGTGGTGACCTGCGCATCTACACCCACGGTGGCCAGTAACAGCAGCACCGTCAGTATAATTCTTACTCTCTTTAACATAATGTCTTTTAAATTAGTTTCTTAAAACGTTATATTTCTTAAAACATTGGCAAAGATACGCAAAATTATATATAAAGGCATTACAACGCGATTACATTTTTTAAGGATTTATTCAATACAAGGCAGTACCACTGTGAAACGGCTTCCACGGCCTTCCTCGGACTGGAGTTCGATGCGTCCTCCCATCTTTTCGACAATGAGCACACAGATGGACAAGCCTAGCCCGACGCCTTGGGAAAACTCGCTACGCTTGTAGAAACGCTCAAAAATCATCTTCTGCTCGCTGTGCGGAATGCCTATGCCGGTATCTTCCACATAAAGATGTACCTCGCTCATGCCGGACGGACAGCAATACCCCAGCCGGATGCTGCCTCCTTTCGTAAACTTGTTGGCATTGTTCAGGAAGTTGGTGAGTACCTGTGTCAGTCGCATGGGGTCTACATTCACCTGCACATCTTCGGGAGGGAAATCCTTGAGGAACTGCAACGGCGGCCGGATAAGCAGGCTATGCGTCTGATAGACGTCATCGAGCAACCGGCACACGCTCTCCCGCTGAAAGGTGAACGAGAGGTTACCCGACTCGATGCGCGACAGTTCCAGCACATCGCCCACCAGCTTCAGCAGCAGTTTGGTATTGGTGTTGATAATGTCCACAAACTCCTGCCGCTCTTCGTTTGAAAACTCCGGCTCATTGGCCAGCATGTCCGAGAAGCCGACAATGGCATTGAGCGGAGTGCGGATCTCGTGGCTCATGTTGTTGAGGAACGACTGTTTCAGTTCGGCCTGCTCCGCCAGCTCGCGGGATTCTATCAGCTCCTGCTCGTGGTCTTTCAGTTCCTGGATATTCTGCAGCAATCCGGCTATGATGGGTGCGTGTCCGGGGGTGTGGATGGTATTGTAGCTGAACTCCCACCACTGGAACTCACCGGTGAAGTTACAGCGATACTGCCCCTTGTGGTGCGTGCGTTCATGCCTTGCCGCTATGTTCTTGCGGAAGGCGGGTAAGTCGTCGGGATGGATGTAGGGAGTGATTTCATCGAGCAGAAGACGGCCAGGGCGATGATGAATAAGCTCGCAAAACTGCGAGTCGCAGGACACGGAATCTCCCTCCAGTCGCCAGGCGTAGGTAGAATTTCCTTCGATGGCCAGGCAGAGGGTCTCATGCTCGTAGAGGAGGTTTCGCAATGCCTCACGCTTGCGCCTGCGTTCGCGCAGCAGGCTGAAGGAGAGCAAGACTATCACCGTCAGCACGAAGACTGCGCCCAAGATGGAACCGATAAGTATAGGATAGCGGTAGCGCTCCGAAAAAGGGATATACATCACAGTGTACTCTGCCGGAATGCTCTCGAGCGGGATGCCATACTTCTGCAGCACATGCCAGTTCAGCACGTACTGCTTGGCGCATTCCGTCACCTGCTGCCGGGGCATCCGCCCTTCGAGGCGTTCCTTGATACCGGTCGCCATGTATCTTATCTGGCTTTCCAGTGGAGTGAAATATCCTCCCAGCAAGTAGTCGGCAAAGCCGAAGCCCTCGTTGATGGTCTGAAACGTGGGATTGTCGAAGAGCATGCCCACACGCTTGGTGGTATAGTCTCGCTTGGTGTAGAGCAGCAACGTATTGTCGCCGCGTCCCAGCCACATCAGATGGCGTATCGCTATGGAGTCGCTCGTCATGCGCACAATCTTCGTGGTGTCCAGCAACACGTCTATGTTCTGCCGTTTCAGTATAGGGCTGATAGTCTCCCTCTCGCGCACACGGTGATAGGAGGAACCGGCAAAGTAAGCACCCTCGGTAGAGGTCACGATGGCGAACCCCTGCCCACGACACTGCTCATTCAACGCATGCCATATCTTGCGGTCCAGAAACACTTGTCCGTTCATCAGGCAGATGCGCGACTTTCCCATGATACTCTCTATCATGCGTATGGTACGCAAGTAATCGGGCGTGTCGGCATAGCCCGTGATGTTGGGGTATTGCAGGAGCAGAGATATGTTGGGATAGTTCACACCGCTGAACACAACGGGTATTTCATGCGCCAACGGGTGTCTGCATGCCATCAGCGCATAGGCAGCCTGGTCGTCGAGCACGGCTATCAACTCGGCTCCCCAGGCAGAGAGGTCGTCCACGAAACCGGCCATACGGAGGTTTTCTGCCTCCTCCATGTAGCGGTCGCAGTCCAGATAGTATTCGCGTACATCGCAGTCCAAGCCGAGAAGGCTGAACTCTTTTTGCAACAGTTCCAGAGCCTTCGCAGCAGGCGGATAGCCCGGCTCGAAAGAGTGTATCAGCGCAATACGCCGTGTCTCCGCATGGGCAGGGTGTGCACACACGAGGCAGAGAGAAAGAATCAATATGTATCCGGCAACTGCCTTTATGTGCTTCATATCCGGAAGGTCCTTTTCGACTTGTATCAGCAAAGATACGAATGTTTTTTAAGAATAATGGACTATTTCTTCTGTTTCTGTAACAAAGAATACGTTTTCTTAAATCATTGACACATCCCAACTTATCTTTCAGAGGATTTACCGAATATCCCTAAAGAACCGATTCTTCGTCCAGTATTCCAAAGTGGAGATCTATTTGTTCTTGACCTTCGGCAACACCGCATTCAGTACCATATATCCCAACATACCGGCAACAATCGTTCCCAGCAATACACCAAACTTCGCCTGGTTCAGCAGATCCGGATATTCTCCTGCAAAAGAAAGGTTGGCAATAAATAAAGATACCGTAAAGCCAATACCCCCCAACAAGGATACTCCGGCAACACTTCTCCAATTCATTCCCGGAGGCATTGAGGACAAACCACTCTTGACCGCCAGCCAGGTAAACAGAAAAATACCGATAAACTTGCCAAGAAGCAATCCTGCAGCCACCGCTATACTAACAGCTCCAACAACGCCACCGCCTCCACTGAACACCACACCGGCATTGGCAAAGGCAAAGAGCGGCAGTATCACAAAGTTTACCGCACCATGCAAATTGTCTTCCAGGGATTGCAAAGGACTAATTACATGATCAGAAGCGCGCTCCACTTGTTTTAGAGTGGCAATCTGCTCATTGGTCAATATAATATTATCTGATTTGGTAACCGGAAAATCACCGATAATGTCGCGGATGCGTTTAATGTATTTCCCGGCATCCAAACGGGGACGGGCCGGTATTACAAAGGCCAGTATCACTCCGGAAATAGTGCTGTGAATGCCCGACTGAAGGAACAAATACCAAATAATTACCCCGATAAGCAGGAAGAATATCTTCTGTGTCATACCGAATTTCCCCATATAGTAAAGGAAGAAATAAAGGACAGCAGCTACAATAAGATATCCGTATGCCACTTCGGAACTATAGAAAATGGCAATAACCAGAATGCCGCCAATATCATCGACCACTGCAAATGCCGTCAGGAAAATTTTCAGACTCAAAGGCACCCGTTTACCCAGCAGACTGAGTACACCCAATGAAAAAGCAATATCCGTAGCCATCGGTATAGCCATACCGCGCGTTTCCGGAGTACCCTGAACGACCAGAAGTGAATAGACAATGACCGGCACCAGCATACCGCCACATGCCGCTACAAAGGGTAAAGAGGCCTTACGAAAGGAAGAAAGTTCACCCACCAGCAGTTCCCGCTTTATCTCCAACCCCACAGCCAGAAAGAAAACAGTCATCAGGCAGTCGTTTATAAACTCAATCATTTTCAATGGATGACCGCCATGGGAGAACAAGTTGAAGTCTCCGATGCGCAGATGTAGTTCCTGCAAAAGAAAGCCCTGATACAACGGAGCCATTGGTGAATTAGCAATAACGGCCGCCAAAATAGCCATCAAAAACAGCAAGATGCTCGCCGCTATATTCAGCGACGAGAAGTTTTTCACAGTACGCAAAATAATCATAAAGAAGTATATTTGATTTAAGATTTCATCCTTTCGACATCAATCCAGCTTCAAGACTGCAAGGAACGCTTTCTGAGGTACCTCCACATTACCAATCTGTTTCATACGCTTCTTACCTCTCTTCTGTTTCTCAAGCAATTTTCGTTTACGGCTCACGTCACCTCCATAACATTTGGCCGTTACGTCCTTACGCACAGCCTTAATCGTTTCCCGGGAAATAATCTTGGCACCGATAGCAGCCTGAATGGCGATATCGAACTGCTGTCTCGGAATCAGGTCTTTCAACTTCTCGCACATCCGGCGTCCCAACTCGTAGGCATTGTCAAAGTGTGTCAAGGTAGAAAGAGCATCCACCGGCTCACCGTTCAGCAAAATATCCAGCTTCACCAGTTTGGAAGGACGAAAACCGTTGGGATGATAGTCAAAAGAGGCATATCCCTTAGAGATACTCTTCAATTTATCATAGAAATCGATAACTATTTCGCCAAGAGGCATGTCATAGTATATTTCTACGCGGTTACCTGAAATATATTCCTGCTTCACCAGCTCGCCACGCTTGCCCAGACAAAGAGTCATGATAGGGCCGATGTAATCAGTGGTGGTAATCACCGAGGCACGGATATAGGGCTCCTCAATACGGTCTATCATAGTAGGGTCGGGCATGCTGCCGGGGTTATGCACTTCAGTCATATTTCCCTGCTTGTCATAGATATTGTAGGAAACGTTGGGCACGGTGGTGATAACGTTCATGTCAAATTCACGGTCAAGGCGCTCCTGCACAATCTCCATATGGAGCAGCCCAAGGAAACCGCAACGGAAACCAAAGCCCAAAGCTAATGAAGACTCAGGCTGGAAAGTCAGCGAAGCATCATTCAACTGCAACTTCTCCAAAGAAGAACGCAAGTCCTCGAAATCTTCTGCCTCGATGGGGTACACACCGGCAAAAACCATCGGCTTCACCTCCTCAAAACCGGCGATGGCCTCTTCGCAAGGACGGGCAATATGCGTAATCGTATCACCTACTTTCACTTCCTTAGAGGTTTTGATACCCGAGATGATATAGCCCACATCCCCCGTACGCAACTCCGGACGTGGCATCATTTCCATTTTGAGCACTCCGATTTCATCCGCATCATATTCCTTGCCTGTATTGAAGAATTTCACTTTATCCCCTTTACGAATCACACCGTTCACTATCTTGAAATATGCAATGATACCACGGAAAGAATTGAAGACAGAATCGAAAATCAACGCCTGCAACGGAGCTTCCTCGTCACCCTCCGGATGAGGGATACGCTCAATGACCGCAGCCAGAATCTCTTCCACTCCCATGCCTGTTTTGCCGGAAGCACGGATAATCTCATCACGCTTGCAGCCCAACAGTTCAACGATTTCGTCCTCCACTTCCTCGGGCATGGCGCTTGCCATGTCACATTTGTTGATGACGGGGATAATCTCCAAATCATGCTCAATCGCCATATAGAGGTTTGAAATGGTCTGCGCCTGCACTCCTTGCGAAGCATCTACAATAAGCAACGCTCCTTCACAAGCGGCGATGGAACGTGACACCTCGTACGAGAAGTCCACGTGTCCCGGAGTGTCTATCAAGTTCAGAATATACTTTTCACCTTTATAGGTATACTCCATTTGTATGGCATGGCTCTTGATGGTGATACCTCTTTCCTTCTCAAGGTCCATGTCATCCAGCATCTGTCCGTTAGTTACTTGTATAGTATTGGTAAATTCCAGCAGACGGTCTGCCAAGGTTGATTTACCGTGGTCGATATGGGCAATAATGCAAAAATTTCGTATATTCTTCATTGTCAATAACTATCTATTAATTGGGTGCGCAAAGATAATGAAAACAGAGCAAATAAAAAAAATGCGTTGATAACATATTCATGTACCAACGCATCTTTTTATAACATTCCAATCAATTCCTCGCTTAGTTCAGCTTTACAAACAATTCGCCTTCCACTTCAGAAGTAGAGACCTTGTCTTCTCTTAACAACCAGCCCAATCCCAGGAAGAAGTCCTTGTCGATCAGTTTAGTTGCTTTCTTGATTTGCTTGTGAGTCAAGCCATCTGTGCCATTCAGTGCAGTCCAAATCTGTCCTGCAACATTACCAGCTTTTTCTTTTAACATTTCTATTTGCTTTTAGTTAAACGTTATCCTCATCTCCAAAGATAGAGATGTCGGTGTTTTTATATCGCTGCAAAGATAGGTATATTTATGTTATACAACACGTTATTAGGCACTTTTTTTCTTACTAAGGGGTAAAAAAGTTCTTTTTTCTTACTTTGAGGACGTTTTTTCCAGGTATTCGGTCCAAATTTGGGCAGCTACCTCTACCATCCTGGCACACGGGCGTTTAGCATAATACTGCTCGGTACGGGCTTCCGGAACGGACGAACCTTCCGGTTTTCTCAACCCCAACAATTCAGCACATATCAAAGAGCCATTTCGTTTCTTGAATTCAGCAGCCAGCTCCTGCACCAACGCATAGTTTGCCGCCTTACCTTCACGGTCCTTGCCTTCCACAGCTCCTTTTTCCAATCCGGCCAATAGGAACATGCCGCATGCAGCACCGCATGTCTGCCTCATACGACCTATGCCACCACCAAAAGAGGCGGACATCCGGAAAGCCTGCTCTTCTGTAAAACCATACATATCTGCAAAAGCTCCCACTACCGATTGCGAACAGTTATAGCCACTCTTGAAAAGCTCCACAGCTTTTTCGATTCTGTCTTTTGTTTCCATCATCATTATTCTGTAATTTCCAACAACATCGGACAATGGTCCGAATGAACAACGTCACCCAATATTCTCGCCTCCTTCAACATCGGGCGCACCGGTTCACTCACCATGCAATAATCAATGCGCCACCCTTTGTTCTTGGCACGTGAATTAAAGCGATAGCTCCACCACGTATATTCCTGCTTGTCGGGATGAAGCCAACGGAAGGAATCTATGAATCCCGCATTGAGAAAGCGCGTCATCCACTCCCGCTCTTCAGGCAGGAAGCCACTGTTAGTGGCATTCCTGATAGGGTCGTGAATGTCTATTGCCTCATGGCAGATATTATAATCGCCGCAAAGAATGAGTTTAGGACGCGTACGTTCCAGCTCCAATACATATTCCTGGAATTTCTCCAACCAGACCATCTTGAAGGCCTGACGTTCGTCGCCGCTGGTACCGGAAGGATGATAAACACTCACAACGGACACATCGCCGAAGTCGGCACGGATAAAGCGCCCTTCGTTATCATATTCTTCAATGCCCATGCCGTACTCCACATGGTCCGGTTCTTGCTTGCTCAGAATAGCGACTCCACTATACCCCTTCTTCTGTGCAGAATATAGATAATGCTTATACCCCAAAGCATCCAGCGCTTCTGCCGGATACTGTTCCGGTTGCAGCTTCGTTTCCTGCAAACAAAGCACATCCGGCTGCTCTTGTGCCAGCCACTCGGGAAAACCTTTTGTCACGGCAGCCCGTAGCCCATTTACGTTATATGTAATAATCTTCATACTTATTTGATTTCTTAGAAATGAATTATTCAAGATGTCAACTCGGATACCAGCAGCATGATATTCAGCACAGTGACCACCGCAGCAATGGCATAAAGTACAAATGTACTCCATTTGCTGTTTACATACTGCCCCATCACTTTGCGCGAAGAAGTCAGTCCTACTTGCAGGAAAACCGTAAACGGCAGCTGGATGCTCAGTATCATCTGTGAAATCAGCAGTCCTTTGAACGGGTCTCCGATAAAGAAAATCAGCAGCAGCGCAATGCCCAGCGACAGAATCACACCCACCTGCGAGTGACTGTCTTTGATATGATAGGATTCTCCGAAAATACCGGCAAAGATAGAACCTGCCGCCATACCGCTGGTTATCGTGGAAGATATACCCGCCATCAGTAATGCCAATGCAAAAACCACGGCAGCACTGCTCCCCAGCAACGGCTCCAGCAAGGATTTGGCCTGCTGCAACTCTTCCACCTGAATACCGCTTTTAAAGAAAGTTGCCGCTGCCAGCAGTATCATGGCACTGTTGATGGCCCATCCCACAATCATAGAGAACAGCGTGTCGAACAATTCATATTTCAACACCTTACGGATGGATGCATCATCTTTCTTATTATATTCATGGCTCTGTATCACTTCCGAGTGCAGAAACAGATTATGCGGCATCACCACCGCACCGAGCACACTCATGATAATCAGCATGCTCCCATGCGGGAACGAAGGTGTCACCCACCCTTGTGCGGCCAGCGGCCAATCTATCTTCACCAGAAACAGCTCATAGATAAAGGAGAGCCCGATGACCGAAACAAAAGCAATGATGGAACGTTCTATCTTCTTGTAGGAATTAGTGAAAAGCATGACGACTACAAATACGGTAGTCAAGATAGAGCCCCATATGATGGGAATGTCAAACAGCATCTGCAAAGCGATGGCACCTCCCAATATCTCTGCCAGCGAAGTCGAGATGGAAGCCAGCACTGCTGTACCCAATATGGGACGCGACACCCAGGAAGGAGTATATTTGGTAGCGGCTTCGGACAAGCACAAGCCGGTTACAATGCCAAGATGCGCCACATTATGCTGCAATACAATCAGCATGATAGTGGATAAAGTCACGACCCACAGCAATGAATAGCCAAATTCAGACCCTGCCGCAAAATTAGATGCCCAGTTCCCCGGGTCAATAAAGCCCACAGTCACCAGCAGTCCGGGACCTATATATTTAAAAACGTCCAGACCGCCCAGATAGCGTTTGTGGTCTCTCCGTTTCAAGTCTTTAAAAATATTCTTCATTGTGTCTGTTCAATTAAGAGCGTAAAAATACTCAAATAATAACAAATACCTCCATGTTAGGTTCAAAAAAAGCCCCTGGCATCTTTCAATGTCAAGGGCTCTCATCCATTCTTTCAGGCAGTAGGCTCAATACCCCATCTCGTGCAATGCCTTGCACAATTGGTCGGGGCAGGAAGTGGAACGTCTTCCGCAGCGAATTCCTTCCAAACGGGCAATCACCGCATCTACCGGCATGCCTTTCACCAAACGTGAAAGTCCTTGCAGGTTTCCATTACATCCACCCCAAAATGCCACTTCTTTCACAATACCATCTTCCACATTCAGTTCGATGTTACTGCTACACGTACCTTGCGTCTTGTATGTATATGTCATTATTCTCCGCCTTCTTCCGGTTTCATGTTAGTATAAACCGTCTGTACATCATCAAACTCTTCGAGACGCTCTATCATCTTGTCGATGGTTTCGCGTTGCTCGGGAGTCACATCCTTCATATCGTTCGGGATATAGGTAAACTCACCGCCGACATCTTCAAAACCGCACTCTTCCAAATGTTTCTGGATAGCTGCATAGCTTTTCGGGTCACCATAAATAGTGATAGTACCTTCTTCTTCATCCTCTTCGTAGTCTTCCTCTACATCATAGTCTATCAAGTCAAGAATGAGTTCTTCCATATCGATACCGTCTTTCTTCTTGAAAGTGAACACGCACTTGTGGTCAAACAAGAAAGCCAGTGAACCCATTGTTCCCAAGTTACCGCCGAACTTGTTGAATACGGAACGCACATCGGCTACTGTACGGGTAGTGTTATCGGTCAGTGTATCCACAAAAACAGCTACACCGTGAGGACCGTATCCTTCATAAGTCATACCCTTATAGTCGCTCTGGTCCTTACCCATCGCATTCTTGATAGCACGTTCAATATTATCCTTCGGCATGTTTTCACGCTTACAAGTAGCGATAACCGAACGCAGTGTCGGGTTGTTTTCCGGCTCCGGACCACCGGCCTTCACCGCAATAGCAATTTGTTTACCCAGTCTTGTAAAGGTCTTTGCCATGTGACCCCATCTTTTCAATTTGGCAGCTTTTCTATATTCAAACGCTCTTCCCATTGGAACTGTATTTTAAATTATGAATTATAAATTCTGAATAATGAATCAACGCAGCTTGGCATTCAACTTGTCCTCCAGGTTCCTCACCAGTTTGGACATAATCTTGTCAATCTGCTTATCGTTCAACGTGGCATTCTCATCCTGCAACAGGAAGCTCACCGCGTAACTCTTCTTACCGGCTTCCAGATTCTTACCCTCGTAAACGTCGAAGAGAGAGACCTCCTTCAGCAGCTTTTTCTCCGTCTCGTAGGCAATCTTCTCGATTTCCGCAAATTGCACTTTCTTGTCGAGCAGCAGTGCCAAGTCACGTTTCACGGCAGGGAACTTGGAGATTTCCGTATAGCTCACCTTCACATTGCGGATGGCCTTCAACAATTCTTTCCAGTTGAAATCGGCATAGTAAACCTCGTTGTCAATATCGAATGCCTTCAGCAGCTTCTTTGTTACAATACCGAAAGTAGCCAACCGCTTTCCACCCCTTGTCTGTACGGATAAACCGGCAGCATAGATATCATCAGTCAGATTGCCGACAACCAAATCATGCATGTGCAGCCCCAATCTGGCAAAGACATTCTCAACGTATGCCTTCAGCTCATATACCGAGCTGTTCTCATCCGGATGAGCCCATGAGTTGGCCACCCTCTTGCCAGTCACCCACAAACCAAGATGATAGTCTTCGGAATAAGCGGCAAGCACTTTCTCCGGATTCTTCTTTTCCTCGTTGAAGTGATAACAATTACCGAATTCAAAGAATTTCAGGTCTGCATTCTTACGGTTGGCGTTGTGCGAGATGCTTTCCAATCCACCGAAAAGCAGTGTCTGACGCATGGCATTCAAGTCTGCACTCAACGGATTCAGCAACATTACCAGATTCTTCGACGGATAAGACTCCAAGTTGTCATAGTAAGCGGCACGCGTCAACGAGTTGTTCAGAATCTCATTGAAACCACAGCCCACCAGCTGCTCGGCAACCAGGTTTTGCAGTTTGTTGGATTTATCATATTCACCCTTGGTAGTCAGGCAAGACTTCAAGGTAGTCGGAATCTCCACATTATTATATCCGTAGATACGCAGGATATCCTCTATTACATCGCAATCGCGCTGCACGTCCACACGGTAAGGAGGAACATCCAGTGTAAGCCCTTCGGCTGTCTCGTCTACAATCTTCATTTCCAGACTTGTCACGATGCTCTTGATGGTATCCACCGGAATAACTTTACCAATCAGTGAGTTCACTTTCTCATAGGCAAGTTCCACACGGAAATCCTTGGCAGGAGCGGCGCACACATCTTTTATTTCAGAAGAAATGGTACCTCCGGCAAGTTCCTTTACCATCAAAGCAGCCAGCTTCAGGCAGTAAATAGTGGCATTCGGGTCAATACCTCTTTCAAAACGGAAAGAAGCGTCTGTGTTCAATCCATGACGACGGGCTGTCTTGCGCACCCATGTGGGATGGAAGTAAGCACTTTCAAGGAACACATCCTTGGTGGTTTCCGTAGAACCGGAATCCAGACCGCCGAATACACCGGCAATACACATCGCCTCTTCCTTGTTGCAAATCATCAAGTCGCGTTCGTTCAATTTACGCTCCACGCCATCAAGAGTTACAAACGGAGTACCTTCCGGCATGGTCTTTACAATCACCTCACCGCCTTTAATCTTATCTGCATCGAAGCAGTGCAGCGGCTGGCCGAAAGCATGGACGATATAGTTGGTAATATCCACCACATTATTGATAGGACGCAGGCCGATAATACGCAACTTGTTCTGCAACCATTCGGGGCTTTCTTTCACTGTAACCCCTTTCACCGTAACGCCTGCATATCGGGGACATGCCTCGCTGTTCTCTACAGTTACTTTAATATCCAAGTCGTGATTTTCTACCGCAAAAGCGTCTACCGAAGGTTTCTTTAAAGTAGCCGGCTTACCGTTCTGTATCAAGTAGGCATACAAGTCGCGTGCCACCCCATAATGTGAGCAAGCATCGGCACGGTTGGGAGTGATGTCCACTTCCAGCACGTAATCGCTCTTGATGTTATAGTAGTCCTTGGCAAGCGTACCCGGAACAGCAGTCTCCGGCAGTACGATGATACCCGCGTGGTCCGTACCGATACCTATTTCATCTTCAGCACAAATCATGCCGACAGATTCCACGCCACGAAGTTTTGATTTCTTGATGGTAAAGCATTCGTCACCGTCATACAGTTTTGTACCCAACGTGGCTACTACCACTTTCTGTCCGGCAGCTACATTCGGAGCGCCGCATACAATCTGCACGGGTTCACCTTGTCCCAGGTTCACCGTAGTGACGTGCATATGGTCTGAGTTAGGATGAGCTTCGCATGTCAGCACTTCGCCGATGACCAGTCCTTCCAGTCCGCCTTTAATGGTTTGCACCTCTTCCACACTTCCCGTTTCCAGTCCGATGGAGGTCAGTGCCGCAGCAACTTCATCCGGTGTCAAATCGAAATCGACATACTCTTTCAACCAATTATAAGAGATATTCATATCATTATATTTTTATTGTTTCCAAAAGTGACCTGCAAAGGTAATAAGATTTTTTGGTTGGCAGGGAATTATAAATAAAGAAAATAACAAAAAGGCGATGAAGTGCTTTTCCTTCACCGCCTTTCTCCTATTATTCTATATAAATCTACAATTTATACATTCATTGCATTGGCGCCTAAAGCTCCCAATATGGCGGAAGCAACAGCTATCACTACCTTCAAAATCTTGTCCCAAACGTTTTTTTTCATAGTCTTAATCTTTCAAAATTAGTAAATCCATCTTATCCTAACGGGTTCTCTCCCTGGTCACCGTCAGAACCGCCACCGGAATTACCACCATCACCGGCATCATCCTTACCGTCAGTCACCACTCCCGTCCATTTCTCAAACTCCACACCCTGGAGCAGGGCACGCGTAGTGCCGATAGCAGCCGGGCGCGTGTATTCCGGAGTAAACTGGCAGCGCAAAGCGGTCACCTGATTGGGATTCACGTCTTCAGATTTGACCACTCCCTTACCTCGCGTACGGGCCTTCATGGTGAATGTGCCCAAACCGTCCAGACGCACCGTACGGCTGTTCAGCAACTGGCTCCTCATTACCGTCATCAGGTTACGGATTACATTATGTACATCACCCGGAGTCAATGAAGACTTCTCGGCAATCACCTCAGCCAGCTGTTGTGCATCCACGGCTCTTCCCACTTTCTTCAAACTCAGATGCCAAAGTTTGGCACCCTCTTTTGTCGCCAGAGACGACTGTCTTGCATAATAAAATAAAGGCATACTTTCTTTCTCCTTTTTACATTTTTAATTCAACATGGTTTTTAATCTCGTTTTGTTGATCAACAATGCAAAGGTGAGGATATATTTGCCTGTAAACAAAGAAAACAGCCTCGCTGAAGCTGTTTTCTGAGATAAGTTCATAAAGTATTGATTTACAAGTCGACAGATTAGGCAAGCCAACTTAATCAAGAAAAGGAAAGTTATTTCAAATTGATTGATGTAATCCAAAATACCTCTTCATGAAACAGACATAAATAAGACTTAACAAGAGGATGGTACATAGCAGATACCAGTAGCCTGAATCCAAACACATTATATATCCTACGATTATGATTGCCTGCACTGCCATGTAAATAGAAGAAACCATTACATGAGGAATCTTCAGCTCATTCGCCATAATCTGATACAGATGTTTGCGATGCGGTAGCCCGATATTCTCATGAAGTATTAAGCGGTGAATGATAGTCAGTACACTATCCACACCATAAACGGATAAAAGGACTATCCAGCTGAAATCTTCTGTTTCAATGATGAGCCTGCCTATCAGGAAAAGAAGGATGAAGGCAATGCTCACCGAACCCACATCACCGGCAAAGCATTTGGCATGCTTGCGGAAATTGAAGAAACAGAAGACTAGAACAGAACAGATAACGGTATAGATGAAATCCGCTTCCACAAAAGTAACCACCTCCTTATTGACATAAGCCAACGCAGCAAGAATAACCAGAGAATAACCGCCGGTTATGCCGTTAATGCCATCCATAAAGTTGTAGGCATTAATGATACCCGTACAGACTATCAAGGCTATGACTATCCACCACCAGGACAAGGAGAACAGCCCCCACTGATAAAACATCATAGCCATAGCAGAGAAATGAAAAAGCAGTCTTGTCATCTGTCCGGTGGATTTTATATCGTCCACGAAGCTGATGAACGTCACCAGTGTCAAGGCAAGCAGGAACCAGGGATATTCAAAGCCACTCGTCAGGAAATAGGCAAACGCCCCGAAATAGAAAATAATCCCACCACCGCGTAAAGTCACTTTCGTATGGGAACTCCGCTCATTGGGCTTGTCGATGATATTGCACCTATCAGCTATTCTAAAATAAAAAAGTTCTGCTAAAAACAGCAGAACCAGTATAAACAGATAATACATAACAGTATTTTCCTCTTTAATTTTTAATTCTTAATTGTTTACTTTTATATTTGAGAACGATTTTATCGTTCTCACTATCCCCTCCTCTGCCCTCACCGGCATTCTGTCAATACCCAGGGCAGCCTTTATCTTCGCATTACTCACCACATAATTCTCTGTCAACTTGCGCAGACGCTCTTCATTCAAAGGCAAATGGAGCAGAGTCCCAAGCCGGGCACAGAATTCCATCAGTCCTCTGTTTATCTTCCAGATATGCGGCTTACGCTCCAAAGCCCGACACATCAAAGTTATCAGTTCATTTGTGGACAAGGCCTCGTCATCTCCCATGTGGTAGATACCACTCGCCACCTCCTTGGTCAAAAGACCTTCCACCACGTAGCAGAGATTGTCTATTGAAGTAAAAGACCTTCTGTTCTCAAAAGCCCCTAAAGGCCAGGGAATGCCTTTCCTCACCACATTATAAAGAAGATTCAGATTGCCTTTATTGCCGGGACCATGAATCATGCAAGGACGCAGAATATAGACCTTTTTGTCATCATACGGATTAGCTTTCAATTCTCCATTTTCAATCTTTAACTTGCCAAGGATGTAATTCTCGGCAGCTATCTTACTCTCCCCATAAGGACCAATCGGAGACGGCACCACATCCTCCGTCAGCATATCCCCCACTACACTGTCGGCAGCGGCTTTTACAGAACTGAAGAATACGAACTTCTTCGCAGTAGATTCCAGAAAGAAATCAAATATCTTTTGGGTCAATCCCGTATTGATATCAAAATAGGCTTGGGCAGCAGACTGGTTCTTCGTATCATGGGCTTTACCAGCCAGATGAATAATGGCATCGAATTCAGGAAGATTCCGCATCGGAAAAGAAGCCGGTTCAATATCTTTCCAGAAAAAAGTCTTTATCACCCCCGCCTTTTCAGGAGCGACAATATCCAGTCCGTAAAGGCTATGATGTTCCTTTAAAGCAACAACAAGATTGGAACCCACAAAGCCGTGGATTCCCGTGATAAGTATGTTCATTGAAATATGCTAAAATTATACTGACTAGAAACGTATGTATTTGATAAACTCAAATACAACTTTCATTCAAACAAAGCTTTTATACGAAAGCAAAGCCTATCCAATAATTCTTCACCGGAAATGCCACGCCTAATATCATCACGTCCTTCCGTAATGATATCAGGATTATTCTTATTACCCACATTTACAACTACCGGTTCAGCAACATTCGGCACCATCTGTTCTTGTTCTTTATATGGTTTGTTCACGGATTCAATCACTCTTAGGTTATGAAAAGATATGTAAGCCAACAATGTACGTAAAGGCTGAAAATAAAAAAAAATACTTTTTTACCGACATACTCAGTAAGCACCTTGTATAAATTCTTGAAATTCTTTGCCGATGGTCTCTCTTGAAAGCCGTTCCATTATATAACCTTTTGCGAGTTTACCCATTTTAACTCGTTGTGCCGGGTCATTTAAAAGTGAAACTAATAGATTAGCCAGTTCTAAATTTGAATTTGCTATTCCTATTTCCCCTTTTTCAATTGATAGACCTTCGGATCCTATTTTAGTAGTAACCACACATCTACCCCGCCCCATAGCTTGAATAATCTTGTTTTGGATGCCAGCTCCTGATATCATCGGAGCTATAACGACCGAAGCCCTATCAAGATATTCATTTGTATCCTCAACATATCCTGTAACAAAGATATTCTTGCTATTATCTAGATTCTGAATTTCCCGAGTCGGATGTGTTCCAACTACATAAAACTTTACAGTCGGTATTGATGCTACTACAAAGGGAAAAATATTACTTACAAAGTTCTTTACAGCCAATATATTAGGAGCATAATTCATTTTACCGACAAAAACAATAGCACCATTTTCTTCAGGAAACACTATATCAGAAACATTTGCCATATTACCTATAACAGAGAGTTTCTTATTACAATTAGAATTATCCAAAATAAAAGCTTTATCAACTTCTGAGATAACACATGCACGATCAAATTCGTCTAGCAATGTGGATTCATAAATTTTACATCGTTTCCAATCAATTGTATAAATCCATTTCATTGGAAACCTTGCATACTTCCGCGCTTTATCATAATTCATAGAGATTGCATCTACAAAATCTATCACCCTGATAACAGATTTATACTTACGAACATATTGAGCAGTTCGTAAGTTGTTACAAAAAACGACATCAAATGAATGGATGATTGAATCAATATACTTTTGAACTTTTTTATTATAATAATAATTTACTTGAATTGGAAGATCGTTTAGAACAAAATTCAGAGCTTGGAATAGATGTTGCAATTTGCTATTTTGAAAATATTTATAAGAGCCATAATTATCAGGCTTAGATAAGTTTTCGTCACTTCCTATTATGATAACATGTACATCAAAATATAAACGAAGAAATTCAAGACATTGTGCTGTACGAATTTGATCACCACCGACAATTGGGTAAATAGGACGAGAAGATATGAACAGTAGTTTTTTCATTTTTTAATGAAGCTCGTATTAATCATTATTGAATTATTAAGGGAAGCAATAAGGTTGTCAAAATGTTTTTTAGCTATAATGTCTGAAAAATATTTAAGGAATAATTGAATAGAATATGAATTTATTCTTTCGTAGGCCAATGAATTCATTTTTTCTATAAATTCAGCAGCATTATTACATTCTCCCCCAATCCTCGCAAAATCTGTTTCTATTCCAACAAATGCTTCAGTTGTTCCGAATATACTCTTTCCGTAACTGAGTGCTTCAATTGTTTTAGTTTTCATTCCTGAGCCCGAAAAGATAGGTGCAATAACAGCCAATGCGTTTCTATAACACATATCTAAATCAGGAATGTATCCTTTTAAACGAACATTTGAAGTCAAAGGCAATTTCTTTATCGCATTATTATAACAGCATGAACCCACAACCCATATTTCATGATTAATGTATGGTGCTACGTTCTTGATAAACCAAGCTATTCCTTCAACATTTGGAAAAAAGTCAGAACCAACAAATAGGAAATAATCATCATTATGTGATGTGGCAAAAAGATCTTTTTTTATGGAAGTACTAATAGGAATTATCATATCTGCATCCCTATTATAAGCCTTTCTCATCTCCAAGCTATCGCGTTCGGTTAATGTAATCAGTTTGGTTGTATTATTGATTGCTTTTCGTTCATTCCAACGAATAATACGATATTGAAAATAAGAGATCAAAGTTTTGGCATGAATATGACGATGCTTATATAATTGAGATTCTACATTATGAGCAAACGTTATAGTTCTGATAGAATTCCGGAGGAGTAATTGGGCTAAATTACCTCTTAGTGAAAGTTCAATAAAAGCTATCCTGCAATCGTTAGCTAACGCCATTTTTATTATACGTTTTTCTTCATCTCTACTCATTCCATAGCTACATGCTGAAAAAGATGAAATAATTACCCTCTTCAAAGAAGATTTTTTAAGATGATATTCTATTACGTTTTCTTCACCCAATATGGACTTCAAAAAACGTAAATTCCGTTTACACACATAATCACCTCCAAAAGAATTTGATTCAAATTTGGGGGCTATATATAAAAGTCTCATAAATAAAAGCTATTTAAACCAACCACGATGACCTAATTCATATTCCAAACAATCATCTCGCCTACCTATGACTTTAGCAGGATTACCTACAGCTATACTCATTGGTGGAATATCCTTGGTTACCACACTACAAGTACCAATAACCGCCCCCCTGCCAATGGTCACTCCTGGCAAAACAGTCACTCGTGATGCAAGCCATACATAGTCTTCTATAACTACAATTCCACTATTCGTAGAATAAGTTGGAGAATTATAGTCGTGTTGAAGAGACCATATATTCACATCTTGAGCAATATCCACATTTTTTCCTATTTTCACGCCACCTCTTCCATCTAAAACGACTCTTTTATTCACTGTACAATGCTCCCCAATTTCAATCCGATACGGTGAACGTATATCGACATTTCTACAGATGGCACAATGTTTGCCTATTTTCATCCTGAAACATCTTAATACAAAGATTCTGAATCGATGAAGAGGAATAATCATAACTATAGTAAGAAACATATGATATATGTCCGATATAAAGTTTTTCATGTATTTAAAATTAAAACCAGCCCTATATTTCACCTTTAAAAATTGACTCCCATCTATTAATGACATTATCCACAGAAAAATCTTTAGCCCTTTTATATGAATTGAACGAAAATCTTTGCCATTCAATATTATCATTCATTAAACGGATTATATGGTTCGCATAAGTCGTTATATCATTATCTCGTACTAAATAGCCCGTGTTATCATTAAGGATAATGTTGCGAGGACCAACACGGACATCAAAAGCTATCTGTGGTAGCCGACACGACATAGCTTCTAATAGTACTGTCGGAAAAGCCTCTGTAAAACTGGACATACAATATACTTTTGATCTATACATAAGGTGCAAGACTTCTTGGCTTGATTTTTGTCCTAACAGTGTTACAGAACTACCAATACCTAACTCGATAATTCTTTTTTCCAAGTTATTTCTTTCAGGCCCTTCGCCCACTATGAAAAGTTTAATATTACAATCAGACAATGAAAGAGCGACTTTCCAAATATCAAGTAACCTTAGAAATCCTTTTTCAGACGATAGTCTTCCAACTGCAATAGCAATATTATCTCTCGGTTTTATACTATTGCATTCCATATTTATCGAAGAAATAAAATTGGGAACTGTAATCAGTTTTGTATGCTTATTATAAGGAGTAATCATTTTCCGTATTTCTTCTTTAACATCATCTGTAAGAATAAGGAAATTGTCAATATTGAGATACCGCAATTTGAAATCGTTCTCGATACCCTTATGACCGACATAATCATGATGAAGCTGAGCAATACGGATATTGGTATTATTAGAATATTTTGAGAGCATTATATTATATTCATTGCGCGTCGACACAATAATCGTATTATTCAATTTATGAATAAATCTACGGATTGCCACATAAGAGACACCTCTCCTATATAATTTGTAGAATATTGATTTATCACCATGATGAAGCTTTGTCAGATGAATAATTCTTATGCGGGAATCGATATTTGACAATTCAATGTCTTGCAATGTAAGCACCAAAAAAACTTTGTATCCTCTTTGAACTAATACATTGGCAATATTCGTAATACAAATTTCAACACCTCCTATTTTAAGGTGCTGAAGAAGAAAATAGATAGGTTTATTCATTTTACTATCCCTAAAGACCTATCGCAATCTGTAGCTTTATTGAAAAATAAGAATGCTACCATAAGTGGTATTATGTTATTGTGATATACTTGTACATCCCCCTTATAGTTGAAAGCTAAGAATAAACAGAAAAATGCAATCTTAGTAAATATATCAAGATTGCTTCGAGTTAGAAAAATCAAGTAAAACAGCGAAAAAAAGACAAATATAAATCCTATTATACCATAATACCCTAATATTCTCAAGTATCCTGCATCCACACTTCCAAAATATCCTCCAGCTTCATCCATGAATCGACCAGATCCCCAAATAAAAAACTGTTGTATATACTTGCTTTCGTACATATCCTGCAAATAATCTGTTGACGGGGTTCGAAATTCTCCATCAATAAATATGGAATCTAATGGCTGTACAAGATAATTATATACTACTTTATATAAAAATGGATCTGAAATCATATCCACATAATAATATAATAGGACGATTAAGCTGATGATAAAGACAATCATAATCACTATGAATGATATGGCTTTTTTTAGCTGTCCATTTAAAATTTCACGAATAAAATAAAATGCAATTCCAGTAATTAATGCAACAATCGAAAAACGTCCATTCAAAAGAGCGAAAACAGTCAAGAATATAAAGTAGAGAATTTTTCTCTTAAACAGTTTTATATGAAGAATATAATAAAGTAAAACAAAAGAGTACATAGTAGCAAGACCAAAGAACTGATAACCACAGATTGCAGTACCTCTAAGCCTCCCATATACTTCAATTTTATCAACATCTCCTCTGAAAATACTAGATATATTATAAAATGTGTCACAGAACATTGATAGTAAAATCAGCAAACATTGAAATATGAAACAATAAACGATAGTTTTGGGAATATTTATGTAATTAGAAGCTTTGGTGTAAAAGACAAAAGATACATAATACAGAATTAGGCTGGACAGCCACATGCTTGTTAATGAAAAGTCAAATTCTCTATAGTAAATAGTAAGGAAAAAAGTCCAAAAAAACAAGAAATAGTGAACCGATAGATAACTACGTATTGCCTTTTTAAAATTGACATTGATTTTGTTAAGCTTTAGCCAACTATCTCTTTTTAAAGCTAAATATAAACATAGTCCTACCATTACCAATTTGGCACTACTCAAACCCGGCAATAATGGAAATGCAAAAACTAAAAAAAATGTCAGTATACTATAGAAAAATCGTAATTTAGCGTCTATTAGTCTTTTTTTTTTACAACAAATAAAATCATATTTTCTTTTTTGCTTCAAGATAACCTGCATACATTCTTATAGCCTTAATCAAACTCCATTTTCGATGGATATATAAAATATAATTACATAACTTTTTTAATCCATAGTCATGGATTATTTTCCTTATAATATAAGGTGAAATTATAGGAGTAGATAAATTATATAATTTTCTCTCATATAAAAATTGATTAATACTTATACCCACTTTCATGTAGTTAAACATTCTATCATAAGTTTGTTGTCTAAAAGTTATAGATCCTTCTGTATCAGTCAGACAATACAAACGCTCTGATATAATTTTATATTTGCGTGCATACCCAGACATTTTCAAATTGAACATAGCATCATTACCAACCGGAACTTCATCGAAGACTAAACCATAATCAAATACTAATTTCGAAAATATACATTTATTCCATGGAGACCAAATACCAAATTTCACAAGTGTATCATCTTTCGTCTTAAAATAGTCCTCGTACTTACCAGCAATACAAGATGCCCTAGCTTCCTTTCGCGTCGAGTTTGATGTCACATTAAAATACAAAACATCTAAATCTTCATTCAATTCCTTATCCAATACATCAAATGTACCGTCCACATAATAATCATCTGCATCAGCAAACAGCAACCATTTACCTTTGGCATGTTTCAATCCAACATTTCTTGCATAACCGGCTCCTTTACCATCTTTCGTTAAGTACACTTCCACACATTCATCATCCATGCCAGGAAAATGATAAAAGTCCACTTTGTCTAAATCGCTATTATCATCTACTACAATAACCTGAATATCAACACGCTTTGGAATAGAAGCTAAACATCGTTGCAAAAGTTCAGGGGTATTTTTATGCGGAATAATCACACTGTATTTTTTCGTAATACTCGACATTATATGGTTTTATTATTATATATGCTCACGGATATAATCAATAACAGAGCGATGATGTATGGAAAATTTTCTCGCAAATAGATTGGGACTATGGGACAATAAAACTATATCTTCTTTTTTCCACGTATAAAGGTTACCACGCGACCAGTCTATTTCACGTAGATTAGATTTCATCCTATCATCTTCCGAGGTTATATATCGCATTTTGCAAATAGAAAATTCATAAAGACGGTTTGTTTATACACTTCATCTGCACACATAGTATATTTGAATCGTCGAAATATGTCTTTCTTCTTTGAGAGTAGAAATTCAACAGCATTATGTGTAACACTACACCAATTAATGCCTTTATAAACACCGAAATTAATATCTGATTTACACCTTGATACTCCTATCATTTTTTGTATCTTAATACTAAATGTAGCAAATCCTGTTCGTAGCAAAATATTCGTGAATCTCCTTCCGAAGCAAGTATAAAGATGGTAATAATTAATTCGTTCAAATCCAGCCTTTTCGTCTATACTATCCTCATTAATAATAACAAAAAAAGCACCTTTATGCAATTCGAAAAAACGATGTACGTATTGAATCGGATAAGATAAAGAGGTAAGTCAACACCAGACAGCAAATGATAATAGTCAAAATTAACGGGACATTCAAATGCTTCCTTAAACAACAACATTTCACACTTAATCTGTGAATAATTACCCCACTTTACATTTATTGGTTTGTCTATAATTACCCCTTCATATTTTTCGACTATTTTGTACATTTTTATTTTATACCATAAGACACCTTTTTGTCAATGTGCACAAAACAAACATTGTTTTCGTGATACAGTTTAGAAAGCAATAAATTCAGAATCTCCGGTTCATTATATGCCATGATTAAAAAGGCGTGTTTCATATTGCATTCTTATCTTAATCCTTACTGTCCGATACAAAAATATTCAACTCCCACTTCCTTCATCTCCTCAGCATCATAAATATTACGCCCATCAATCACCAACGGTTTGCGCATACTACGAGCAATCACCCTCCAAGAAGGCAAACGAAATTGTTTCCACTCCGTTAACAGCAATAATGCATCCGCATCAAGTACCGCATCATACATATCATTAGCATAAGTTACCACATTACCCATACGGCGTCTACATTCATCCATAGCAACTGGATCATAGACTCTAACCTTGCAACCCGCCTCCAATAACAGCTTAATTGTTACCAAAGAAGTAGCCTCACGCATATCATCTGTTTCAGGTTTGAAAGCAAGCCCCCATAAGGCAATGGTACGACCTTGCAAGTCACCTTGATAAAAGCCACGAAGTTTATTAAAAAGTACAGACTTTTGCTTCTCATTCACCTCTTCTACAGCCTTCAGCACTTTCATCTCGTATCTATTTTGTTCTGCCGTCTTTATAAGCGCTTTTACATCCTTGGGAAAGCAACTGCCACCATACCCACAACCCGGATAAAGGAATTTGCTGCCAATACGGCTATCACTACCTATACCCTTACGAACCATATTCACGTCGGCACCCACCAACTCACAAAGATTGGCGATGTCGTTCATGAAGCTGATACGGGTAGCAAGCATAGAATTAGCCGCATACTTTATCATTTCCGCAGAAGGAATATCGGTAAAAATGACACGAAAGTTATTGAGCAGAAAAGGACGGTAAAGTCTAGTCATCATTTCTTTTGCCTTTTCGCTCTCTACGCCTACCACTACACGGTCAGGACTCATAAAATCCTTGATTGCAGCACCTTCTTTCAAAAATTCCGGATTACTTGCCACATCAAAAGGTATCTCTACTCCTCGTTGCTGCAGCTCTTCTTCAATAACAGCTTTCACCTTTTTAGCAGTACCAACCGGAACCGTAGACTTAGTTACCAATACCGTATATTTTTTTATATTTTGTCCGAACTGACGTGCTACAGCAAGTACATATTGAAGGTCAGCACTACCATCCTCATCCGGAGGTGTACCTACGGCACTAAAGACAATATCCACATCATCAAGCACTGAAGTCAAATCTGTAGTAAAGTTCAAACGCCTCTCCCGATAATTACGCAAGACCATTTCATCAAGTCCCGGCTCATAGATGGGAATTTGCCCACTGATAAGCGCATTAATCTTTTCTTCGTTCACATCCACACAAATGACATGAACACCCATTTCTGCAAAACAAGTACCTGACACTAAACCCACATAGCCAGTGCCTACTATTGCAATATTCATACCATTGATTTTTATTAATGAAACATCCCTTTTACTTTCAAATCGAAATAATGCTCTTTATTTCGGTATTTGATAACTTTGGCTGGATTTCCACCCACAATAGCCAATGGAGGCACATCCTTACACACCACTGAACCTGCTGCAATTATAGCACCTTCTCCAATAGTAATGCTACCAGTCACTATCACCCGATTACCAAACCACACATTGTCGCCAATTACGATGTGTTTCAGCACATACGTTGCATCATAAGGGATACAAGTACCCTCATAATTATGGTTTTGGGTAATTATCATGCATTCTGTACCCGAATGAAAGTTACTGCCAATTGTAACACTACCATCACCTAAAATTTGCATCCCGTTAAAGTTACAATTATCACCTAAAATTACTTTACCTCCAAATACACAGGGGGCATTGACACACAACCCCACACCATAGGACGTAATTTGACGCTTTGCGTGATACATGGCCCACCAACGACGAAACTTGAACCGCATCCTAACCAACAAGTGATAAGGGAATAGAATTTTTTTCATTGTAATTAAAAGCCTATGTTTTTCACCTTGTAATATGTAATATTTTTACCATTCAATAACACAAAAATGTCAAAATAACATCCACTTTTGTTTCCAAGGCCTATCAAATTCTTTATATCTTGTCCACTTTAGTTAAGCCCTTCTACTTTGAAAACATTCAAGAAAATAGCAGACTTACTAATCCATTCCATGTTTTGTTTAAACTTCTTAGACATGAAACTACCATCCAGAATGGCTCCATTCTAAAATATTCATTAAACTCCCCAATTAAAGATATTACTTATTCCATAATAATTATAATTACGAGCTATATAATAATAATATTACGTCTTTTTAAATTGTAACCACGATTTTATTACTAAACAAGCAATAAAGACAATTGTAATAACTATCTTAATGTTAAGATCGGAATCAACAAAAAATAAAGCCATTGCTGTTAGAAACAAATGAATGGCAGCTATTTTAAGTATAGGATATGTAATCTTAGAATTATCTTTAAATACCTTCATATAAAAGCCTGCGTAACCCATATAGAAAGATGCGATGAAATACGCAATAACTATTCCCCAAATAGATAAGAAGGGAATTAAAATACAATACAACACAAAAGCAATGATACCAGAACAGAAAGTTAATCTTAAAAGGGAGGTTGTCTTTTCATGATAAAAAAATATATTACTCGCACCTACGTACATCGGTCGATAATTAAAAGCCATTACAAATATGACAGCATACGGATAGGTTGATGCCAACTCTTTATTGGAAATCAAAATATTGAAAACTTCACGACTCCACAAAGAAAAAATAAAAGTGCAAAAATAGGTAATGCCCAAATAGACATAAATTAATGCTTTAGCCCTGACTTCATCACGTTTCTTAATTGATTCCATACACATGGGATAGATAGCCTGATTTATAGCATTCACCCAATTCTCCATCAGCGAACTAATCTGAATCATTATGTTAGCACGTCCAAATACCGGAAGAGGGGTGGAATAAAAATCCATGATCACTTTACTGGAGGAGTTCAATAAGAAGCCACAATAGTAGTGAGGCACTGTAGGGAGTGAAACACGAAGGTATTTAAGTATAGTTTTTCTCTTAAAATTATAGATTGGTGATAGCTTTAATTCAACATTAACTGCATACCAATAAGAAGCGTTCATTAGAAATACTCCTAAAAAGCCACCTACATACCAACCCAAGTAGCCAAGTCGATAATGTACGACTAGAATATAATTGGCTAGAAGAGTAACTATACCAGACAAAATACTCCTCCACACTATTGGGATTGGCTTCATACTATTAACATAATAATAATTGCCAATTGTAGCAGTAGGACCAAAGAATACATTAGAAAAATTAGTTAAAGCAATAATCAGCCATTTATATTCTGCCGCCTCCTCAGGAATGATGAAATACAAAAGTAAGCCTTGAAGAAATGCAAAGAATATCATCCAAATATTGAGAAAACCATATATCTCACGCCACAAGATCTTGTATTGAAAACTACATTTATAAAAAATAACTCCCAGAACAGAATTAAATCCTAAAGTGGATAAAGCTGTGAGTGCTTGTGTATATGCATTAATTGTACCAGCAATACCATAATCTGTTGCAGTTAGGTATTGTGTCATTATAGGCAGCAAGAATACGTTTATTACCTGTGGTATATAAGGTGAAATACCAAAAAGCAGAGAATTAGTAAGAAGCTTACGTAGCATACTTTATTCCTATATGCAATTATACGAGCTTTGCAGATTTGATGTCAAGTCCCAAGGATTGAAGATATTCTTCATCAAAACCCCTCTTTAAAAAGTTGGCAACAATAGTAGAACAATTTCCTTCATATTCTTTATCGTATGCAGCATTAAAGAACTGTGCAATATCTGTAGAGACCATTTTAAGAGAATGACCAGACAGCATACACTTCAACTCATCTTCGTCTTTTGCATACTTAACCAATCCTTGTGCTACATAACTATATTGATCGGAAAATCCGCTCTTAGACAATGAATACATAATACTTGGCACACGAGCCATCAAGGCATCTAAATGTATTGAGGAATCATTTGCTATCAATATACCAATTCGATTAAGAAAATCAAAAGGAGTTTCATCATAGGCAGAAGTATATTCGATATTAGCATTTTCAAATTTAAAGTGCTCAAAATGCAGCATTCCCGGGTGTGTGCGAATAACGATCTTATAGGCAGGACTAATATTTAATATGAACTTGCATAATGCCTCTATATGATTATAATCATCAATCATATTGACAGCCACTCCAATCGTATTTATAAAAGCCTCTTTTTGATTAATGATTTTTGGTTTCATATAATCAAAGCGACATGCACCTAAAATCACCGTTTTCGATGTTCCGTCTTTATGAATATCTGTGTATTTATGAAAACTTTCGACTCCATCCAAAAAGGCATAACTAAATTGAAGTGCTGGATAGTAATTGGCCACAGATGCATGCTGAATATATAATGATTTTATATTCAAATTATTACAATGCCAAAGTGCCATTCTTGCACAATCCACATGGTCATTAGAAAAGAAGACACATTTAGGCGACATTTTTTTAATAAAATCACCTATAGTAAAAAAGTAACCTGGACTTCGTAATATCAATGGTAATCCATAACCATAGATTCTTTTTTCTTTCCCTTTATATTTCAGAAATCGTATCAGAATTGGTATTATATAAATTAAAGATTTTATATAAACCCTCTTTAATGTCAATTCAGGAACTTCAACGTCAAGAAGAAGATGATAATCCTGTTTATCGAATTTGTCCATCACAGAACTTAAAGCCCTTCGATTATTGAGTGACAAACAGAAAAACAAAATTTTTCCTTTCACTGAATTAATCTCTTTATACTTATAATTTCCATATATCAAAGAATAGACAAAACTGCGTGTGAAATAATATACTCCCCGCACTATATAGTAAAAGGATGAATGCCTTTTAAGGGGATATAAGTTTTCATTCAAAGTGAAATCTGAAAAATGAAAGAAAAAATCCACATTATTCTTCATATTTCAATATGCCATTTTTGATTAATACATCTTTTGCTTCCAAAAAGGAACCAATGGGGAGTTGTGCTTTCTTCAATATGTCGAATAGAGTATGCTTTCCATCAGAATAGTTGAGTATCCACATCATTGCATCAGTAACTTTACTCCGTGCATTAGGGGCACTTATAGTAGGATATAGTCCTCTTTTCCCCAATTGTGGTTCACACATAGGCATTTGATTAAAATACCTTCCATCATTCTCTAGAATACGAATTACATCATATAAATCTTCTGTCGATTGTTGTATTACCTCAAATGAAATATAACTCTTGTTGTCTAATGAAGTGTGATACTCTTTGAATGTTCCATAAACGCTATGCATTAATGAGCAAAATGGAAGATTAACACCTGGAGAGCAGTATTGTCTTTCATCACTACCCAATGGAAAAAAATCAATCACACAAGTGTTTGGATATCTACTTTTAGCAATATATTCAGTTGCAGCTTCAAGCAAGCTATCCCCGCGTCTGGACTTCTTGAGTGAATAGGGGGCAGCATCGCCAATACAAGTCAATATCATTCCACCTTTTACATATTTCTGCAAGTGCTCAAAATGATGAGAAATATACCAAATACTACCTATAGTCTCAGGCATCAATAAAAAGCGATATGTATATCGGGGCTTTACAAGTTTCTGCCTTATGAGACTATATAAATAACATAATACCAATGGACCAGAAAGTTCATTGTTGGCCAATGACGGATGACAAATATAACTGGAAAAAACTATTTCTTCCTTTGATTCTCCTTCTATCACTGCTTCTGCGACAGTCATTGATCCCTCTTCGTTATGACATGAGTCTATAAATACTTCATATTGTTCTTTGGGATTTAAAGAAAGGAATTGATTGTAGCTCAAGCAGAACCCCCATCTTTTAGTATAATAGGAAGTTCTATAAGGTATAGCTTCAGGCTGGGCTTGAATATAATACAGATGCTTAATCAGATTATCATAAGAAAGAAGTTCATGACAAGCTATTGAATAACCCATCAGGTGCAAATTATTATTTGAGAAATCTATAATAATATTTCCTTTGGTATCTTTAATCCAAGCCTCTTTGACATTCCACTCTGCAGGTACTTTCCAGTCATAACAAGAGGTTCCTGCAGGCACTTCCGTAACATTGAATGGTACTAACTCAGATAGTATTTTTATTGTCTGTCGATTACCTTCACCTGTAAGGCTTCTGTTCAACGGCCATAAACGGTCAAAATAGGATTCTATTTCATTAACATCCATTGCACCTATTGATTTGCTAATACTACATTATCTATGATTGAAAGGATTTTTTCCTCCCCCAAAATAGCCTCAACAAACTCACGAAACACACCTTCACCGCCTTTTTTGGATAGCGTAATATTTCCATATGACTTCATATAGAATGGTGCCGAGGAAGGTACTCCACTGGTACCCACACTTCTAAGAACAGCCAAATCGTTGATATCATCCCCAATATAGGCCACTTCAGATAGTGAAATCCCTAAATCAGAAATAAGCTGATTAACAATCTGCATTTTGTTTTTAACTCCAAGAAAGCAGTAATCAACTTTCAATTTATCCGCTCGGCGTTTTACTATTTCCGTATTCTCACCAGTAATAATGCCAACCGAGATATTACATGCATGAGCAAACAAAACACCTGCGCTATCATAGGTATTAAATTTCTTCCATTCATCGTCTGTACGATTATAATACATGCCGCCATCCGTCCAAACGCCATCTATATCAGTTAGTATCAGCTTGGGTAACATTTATCTTTTATTTATTGCCGGAGTACCTACAAGTATGGCATTGGATGGAAAATCAGACATAACCAATGCATTAGCCCCTATAACAGAATTATCGCCAATATGAATTGAACCAAGAATTAAAGAACCGGCATACATGGTAACATTGTTACCAATCGTAGGACGTCCTCCATTTTTGTCTCCAATTGTACAATTTTGATGGATAGTAAAGTTGTCTCCAATATGTGCTCTTGCTCCTATAACTGTGCCAACTCCATGATTAATTCTAAATCCTTCTCCTATCTCAGAAGAATAATAAATTTCTATCTGTCCAATCACTCGGCCTAACAGAGAATATAAGTCCGCCACCCCCCCCCCCCCGTTTTTGTAAACATTATTCGCTATTCGATAACAAAGAACTGTTTGCAACTGTGGCGTAAGAGACAACCTCTTAATGTCAATCACCCCTTCATACCATCTATTATAGTCCGATTGAAACTTAGCCAAAGCATCGTCTATTAGATGTGCCGGACAATCGAAAGAGTAATTGGATAAATAACAATTACTCTTCCATTGATTGATAAGTTGAATGACTTGAATTGATTTCATTATTATTGAATATACTTAAAGTAAATAATCTCATTTACAGGAATGTCTTCACGAGCCGTTTTTCCCACCACTTCATTTAGTTGGTTCCATTTAAAACCATCTCCAGGACTTAACATATGGAGGTCTTCCTTTTTTATTATCTCACCTTTCTTAATGTGCCGTTTACTCGCAATAGAACGTTCTAATTTTATTTTAGAATTAATTACACTCTTATCAATATAGAGCTTTTCCTCTCCCAACCAACGTTCAGCTATTCTAATATCACGAACCATGCGATTTACTCCATCAGGACCCAATGAACCAGCTTGATCTGTACCTTTCATATGACGGTCGATAGTAATATGTTTCTCAATGATTTCCGCACCCATCCCCACTGCTACTATAGGAGCTGAGATGCCAACCGTATGGTCCGAGAATCCTATTCGGTATTGTCCATAATGCTTTTTTAAGTATTCAATTGTACGAAGATTTAGATTGTCTGGATGCGTAGGGTACTGAGAAACACAATGTAAAATTGATATCTGTGAATGATACTTGGTAATCACTTCCAAAGCATCATCCAGTTCTTTCTTTCCAGCCATTCCCGTAGAAAGAATAATGGGAATTTCTGTTTCGGCCATTACCTCCAAAAGAGGAAGATTTGTCAAATCTCGACTTGCTACCTTTAAATAATCTGGAGTAAAAAGTTTGAGAAGAGACATACAGCCTTTTGCACACAATGTTTCTACAAAATCAAGCCCCTTTTCTTTTGCATACTTATATACTTCATAATGCTCCTCATCTGATAATTCAAGGAAAGCACGATGTTCTCCATAAGTACGCCCAAAAGAATTAGGTGTATCGTAGATGCGATTCATCTGTGAAGTTGTTAATTCTTCGTTTAAATCTCTTTTGGTCAACTTGACCGCATTCATTGGCTTAAGTTCAATATTAAAATCGTCTTCCCTTACCGGACGAGCAATCAACTCGACAATTAATTTCGCAATATCCACTGAGCCGTTGTGATTTTGGCCGATTTCGCCAATAATATAGGTATCTTTCATTATTTGCTGTTTTTTTCGATTTGATTCTTCATGTCATCATAATAAGTCACATGATTATCTAAGTAGTTGATTATCTCAGAGATTTTGGGATAGGGATTAGTCATACACAAATCACCATAGATCTTTGCGGCATTGTCAAAATCTTCTTTCGTGTCTATTGTTAGACGTATGTTAGGATGGTTTTGCAAACATTCAGGCCCTTCAATCCAACCAATTCTGAAAGATTCGGGATGGGTATAAATATAATTGGTAACATGCTCATGATATAATTTTTCTGTCGTAATTGCGCTTATTTTCTTTAGTGCATCCAGCCGGACATATTCAGTCCAAAAGCCATAATGAGTTTTAATCGAAGGCGAACCTGAAATCTTAAAACTTACATAGTCATATTCTTCTGAGACAGATGAAACATATTGAATAAGATTTTCGATAGAATCTAATTCCAAAAAAGGATTATCAGAACAAACACGAATCAAGTGCTCTACACCTAAATATTCAGCAGCATCTATAAAACGTTGGAGAACATCATTCTCTGCCCCTCGAAAACAAGTTATACCATATTTTTGGGCAACCATCTCTAATTCTTTGTTTTTTAAATCAATAGATGTTGCTAATACCACATTTGCATGAATATGCAAAAGCTTCTTAATTAAAAGGTCAAGTATTGTTTCTCCTTGATAAAAAGGAAGCAAAATTTTCCTAGGTAAGCGAGACGAGCCTAATCGGGCTTGGATAAAAAAAGCGAATTGCATTTTACACTATATTTATTATATTGAGAATTGTTCTTACGAATATAATACTCACTTGAACACGGGAGCTGTACTCAAGAATGCGGTGATAGTAACCTTTATCATGCGAAGTATAATCATTTTGAGTATAACGACTAAACCAATTATTGGTCAACATTCAATTTAGACGTATTATTTTACAAGCTGTATTTCTGATAAGCTGCCTCCAACTTCACGTCATAACGATTCTGCGCATACGCCGGTCCGTTATAGCATTTAGCAAACACTGCCCAATCCCTAGCCTGCAAAGCCTGAAGCATCTGGCTATTCTTCTTAATAAAATTAGCAGTAAGTAATAGCTGTTTGAATTCGCTCTCGCACATGCTACGTACAAAACTTTCTATGCTTTCTTCTCCACAAGCCGCATAGTTAAAGCCCATAATCTGGAACATACCCCAACTGGCGGAAGCATCTGCCGCTTCACGATTTATCTTACGGGCTTGCTCCAAGCGGTCATATTCGCCAATACCACCTTTATAGTGTCCTTTTTCCCATTTAGGATAAAGGATATTCTCATTACCTTTCACATAATCTTCAGGATTACTCCCCCTTTTCTTCAACTGGGTCCCAAAAATATGCCCCTCAAAAAGAATGGCAGGCCTTCCGGGAGAAAAAAAACCTCCCCTACCGCCGGTTTCCACTTGCTGAACAGCCTTCAATGCTGCAGGTTCACAGCCCAACAGTTCGGCTACTTGGGTGAAATCCTCATCTATCAGACGCCCACTATTTGATTTTTCAATGATACTCATACACATTTATATTTATAAAATCCACTTTATGGATTTTATTCGTCAATATATTCCCAAGGATAAGGATTATCCACCACATTCTGAAACTCATCAACGGCCTCCCGTTGTTCGGCAGTCAGCAATGCAGCATCCCAAGAGGCAATGATGGAGTGAGCTTCATCCGCCAAAGCCTCATCGAACACCTCCCCATAGCAGGCAGTAAGCAGACGGAGCTTCAGCAAAGATGCGGGAAGAGTATCCAGAACACCCCAGCAACGGTTCAGAACTTCCTGTACATGCTGCTGTTTCTCGCCATGGTCAATGAACGAAGCGTTGTAACCCATCAGGAGGGCAAGGCAGACATTCGCCTGCTCCTCCATCGTAGCACCCCAGGTACCCGAACTATACAGAACTGCAGTCTGGTGATAAACCTCACCATTACGACGCGACAAGTCATCACTATAAATAGGACTCCCGTCCATACCCAAATACATCAGATCGTGCGCGGCACGCTGAAGGAGAAGTGCTTCTTCTAAAAGAGACATGAGTAATAATTAAAAATTATAAATTAAAAATTAAAGATTAGCGGATTACTTCGATGAGGTCCGGATGGATGGTGGCCATGGCAACAGCAATGACACCTTGTATCTCTATAACCACACGGCGGTCACGTGCTCCCTTTACTTTCAGAAAAATACCCTCCTGACCTGCAAAGTCACCACCCGTAATACGGACTCTAGTTCCTTTCGACAGATTCAACTCTTCGGGCTGGAAATAAAGCAAATGGTCGTTATAGGTTCCGGCAACGGCGATGAAGCGCTGCATCTCATGGTCGGGAATAATTATCTTCTGACCACTGCGAGTATCGGTTATATATTGCAAATAAGTAATTTGAGACTTAACACGCTGTACGTCGGAAGGACGTGCATGGACAAAAACCAGATTACGGATGACGGGAACCAAAGTACGGACTTTCTTACCCTTACGGATACTTACCTTATATTGCATGGGGACAAAACAGCCGAGGTTCTCCTTCTCGAGAAGATGCACCGCATCAAGCTCCCTGCGGTATGTGGCACGCATGGCATGCCAGACTTCAACCTCGTTATCCGTTTCCATTTTCGTTGTTTTGTTCACAAAAGAGTGTTCCTCTGGGGCTTTGAACCCTCGGTATATACCTGGTATCCAATCATTTGCGAGCACCTTATGTAAAATACAGCAAGCATTGTGCCCTTCTTGCCAACAGTTTTTTTGCAGTTCGTCATTACCTTCTGGTAAGAGACTATAAACGAACGGATTACAAACAAAAAGCGTTTTTTAAACGTTCGTTTAATGGACGCAAAGATAAGACTGTTTTTTATATCCTCAAAATGTTTAATAAAAATATTTTGGAAAACCCATCGGGTCTCAGTTTAATCTACAGTAATTCAGTATATTAAGTATCTTATTTAATATTTAAAATTTCCATTCCCTTTTATTAACTCATTCCCTATTTCATTTCCTGAAATTTGACGTCCATTAAACGAACGTTTAAAAAACGCTTCCAAGTCAAAGTCATTTCCATTTATATATCAACACATTAACCCATCATAAAGATAAAACCCAGTTTTTTATCTCCATCCTTACTCCACAAAAACAAAAAACTTGATATACCTTTGCATTTATTTTACAAACTACAGTAATTTTAATTATTAACCCAAAAACATTAGAAAATGAAGGCAAAAGAGACACTCCAAAGTAAGGAAAAAAAACAAAAAGAGCCCCCCTAGAAACGAATGTAAAGCACGGCATATCAGCTCCGAAAGCGGGAGTAGGACGTCCCTCAAGTGGGGAGGTTATAGGAATACTGCCACAATATAGGAAAGAAGTCATTAAAGACATCATCCTATGGAAAAAATCAAGATACTTTATAGAAGAAAAGCCGACAAGCAACAAGGCATTAGCACAATGGGCATACTCACATTTCGACTTCAGAACGCCAGACTATAAAAGACTGTCAGAAAACACTATAATACAAGAGTTCGGTGAAGTGTGGAGGGAAATGAAGGTAGCAGGAGAGATATAGGGAATAAAACAAAAAAGGGCAGAAACCACGAAACTTATTGACAATAATTAAATATAAACAACTTAAGGAATAAACCACTTATCTTTGCCGCCACTTTGGTAAGGATGAAGCCACACCGCCTATAGATGCCGCATTCATTGAGAAAGCGGCATTTTTTTATATACAAGCGTACCTCCTGCCAAACTAATACAATTATTAATTTTAAAGACAACAAGATGAGAAAGTCGACAAAGAACGCCCCACTTCACGAGGCACTGAGAAACCTATGGAAAATACGTATCATGCTGGAAAAGAACTACACGGAAACATGCGCCACATGGATGGCCCAACGGATAGAAAGCTTGATAGACCACATGCAATACGGACACGCACTCATAGCCTACCACAAGCAGGACGGGACATTCAGGCTGGCGAAAGCCACCCTACTGCCCTACAAGGCAGACTTCAGAAAAGATTATGACATCACAAGAGTCACAAGCACCATAGCCTTCTGGGACGTGGAACTGCAGGCATGGAAAACCTTCCAGCTGGAAAACTTCCTCGAATGGAGTCCCGTATGCTAACCATTAATCATTAATCACTAATCATTAAACACTAAAAACAATGGCCATGATGTATGGGGGAATGCTATATTTCCCCCTCAAAGTAAATCTATTCGAAGAGATAGCAGTGGAACTGGTGGAAGCCAAGTTCGGACTGAAAGGAACGGCGGCGGTAATGAAACTGCTGTGCAAGATACATAAGGAAAACGGATATTACCTGAAATGGAACGCGGAGCAATGCACACTGTTCACCAACAAGGCAGGAAGGGACATCAATGAACAGGAGATGCAGGGAGTCGTGGACATCCTGGTGGAGAAAGTCTTTTTCGACCCCAAAACCTATAGGGAACAAGGGGTGCTGACCTCTACCGAAATACAGAAGGTATGGCTGGAAGCCACCAAACGAAGAAAAAGGGACCTCACCACCCTGCCCTATCTGCTGGTAGAGACGGAGGAAGATAAACCGGACAAGGACAAGACTTGTACGCAAAACCGAGAAAATTGCACGCAGGATGCGGACATTTTCCCCGAAAATGCATGCAATTCCAAACAAAGCAAAGAAAGCAAAGTAGAAGAAAGCAAAGTAGAAGAAAGCAAAGCAAAAGAAAGTAAAGCACTTCCCCCTCTTACTCCCCCGGGGGAAAGCGGAGGAGCGCAGGGAAATCCTGATCTGGACATTCCCGGATATGCCTACAACAGGAATACGCACAACCTGGAATGCCTCATGCTGAATCTGGAAAAGCTCTACATCACCGACCGGGAGGAAATCAGGAAGATTCTGAAGTTATCGGACTACGGCAGGCTGGGAAACTACGTCTGGAAAATATTCAATGGAACAAACTGGAACAAGGTGAACAGCAAGGGAGGGTACATCATCTCGGTACTGGCAAGGGAGAAGCGGAGTACGGGAAGCTGATTCCACAGGGCACAAGCTATCAATAACATGTCATGCAGGAAATCAACAACGTGTGATACAAAAAACAAATATCGTGTCGGCAGGATATTAATTCCTTGCCGACACGATATTCATTCCTTCTTCGTCCTTAAAATTGTGACTTATAATTATGCTGATATTCAGCGCAAAACCTCTGCAATTCAATAAAAAATGGCTGGAACACAGCAAACAGTTCCTCATCGTGCTCTTTAAGGTAACAAATTGCCTTATCTACGGATATATCAATATGATGATATTCCACCATGATGTTCAAAGACTCTCTTATTCCGTTCAGAGTGGCGTATTTCCGCAAACGGTCGGTCAGGATAAAATGCCAGATGAAACGTTTGAACCGTACCGGAAGATAGCGGTAATTGATGAGGAGGGAAAGATAGAAAGTCCGGGTATACCTCCTCAAGGAAACTCCGGAGAACGACTCGAAACGGGAAGCCAGCAAATAATCGAAATAAATATCCAGCAATACCCCCGAATACCGTCCGAATTCAGGTTGAAGCCTATGCACCACCTCGCAAACTGCCGGATGATGGTCGGTATAGTCGTCAATAGCGCGGTGAAGCTGAATACCCTTGGCTATATCCGGCGGATAATTCTTATAGGAGCTTCCCTTTACAGCATCGCCTACAAAATTGCCCAACTGTACTTTTCTGTTCGGACCGGAAAGGAATACATGTGCCAGATAGTTCATGACAAAAGATTTACCAGCTCCTTGCAAAGACACTCCTTCACCTCTTCCATCGGCACCTCGTGTCCCAGCTCTTTCTGCAAAGAAGTGACACCCTTGTCTATGAATCCGCAGGGATTGATATAGCTGAAATAACGTAAATCGGTATTCACATTCAGTGCCAATCCATGCATGGTGACAAAATGGCTGCTGCGCACGCCGATGGCACAAATCTTACGGGCACGGGGAGTATCGCCCTCCAGCCATACGCCCGTTGCCTTCTCCAGGCGTCCGGCCGCGATGCCAAACGAAGCACAAACACGGATTACCGCCTCTTCCAACAGATGCACATATTCCTTCAACCCCAAAGAAAAGTCGTCAAGGTTCAGAATAGGATAGCAGACCAACTGTCCCGGACCATGATACGTAATGTCTCCGCCACGGTCAATATGATAGAGCGTAGCCCCTATCCTGCGCAGTTGTTCTTCTCCCAGCAGCATATTCCTTTCTTTCCCGCTACGCCCCAATGTATAGACATGGTGATGCTCGCAGAGCACAATATGATTGACATAGCACTCTCCTGCCTGCTTGGCATGTACAAGTGCGTCAAACCATTCCGTCTGCCGGCTCCATGCTCCGGCATAAGGAATCATGTCCCAATCTGATATTTCCAGTTTCATGCAAGCAAATATAGCACTTTTTTGAATTCACTCCCCGAATTTATCTTAAATATGTAGCATCTATTCATAAAAATACACCTTGATAATCTGATAATATCTCACGTACTTTGCAAACATTCTGATATAACTATTCACAAAAAGACAGACTTATGAAAAAAAGAATTCTAATAACGCTATTCGCAGCGTTACTGTTCAGCTTTTCCATATCTGCACAGATATTGAAGGGGCACGTATATGATGCAACGACCAATGAACCGCTTGCAGGGGCATCGGTCACCTACAAGCTGAAGGACACGCAAGGCGTAGTGACCGACATAAACGGTGCATACGAAGTAAACCTGCCGGCGGGAGGCGTAGATTTGGTATTCAGCTACGTGGGATATGAGGATGTGCCAATGCCCATCGTCATCAGCAAAGGAGACATTATGCAGAAAGACGTGTACATGAAGGAAAGCACCAACCTGCTGGAAGATGTCGTGGTCTCGGCCGGACGGTTTGAACAGAAGCTGAGCGATGTGACGGTCTCCATGGATTTGATAAAGGCCAGTGACATTGCCCGCCAGGCTCCCACAGACATCACCTCGACACTGCAGACCATTCCGGGGGTGGATATCATCGACAAGCAACCCAGCATTCGCGGCGGTGGCGGCTGGACTTACAGCGTAGGTGCCCGCAGCCTGGTACTGGTAGACGGGATGAGCGTGCTCAGCCCCCAAAACGGCGTCATCAACTGGAACAGCGTGCCTCTGGAAAATGTGCAGCAGGTAGAGGTCATCAAAGGAGCCTCCAGCGTGCTCTATGGTTCGTCGGCCCTGAACGGCATCATCAACATACGCACTGCACGGCCGGGACTGACCCCTCAGACCCGTTTCAGTGCCTATGTAGGAATCTATGGCGACCCCGACAACAGCGATTACCAATGGAGCGACAAATCTTTCTGGAAAGAGGACAAATATCCGGTAAAGCCCTTGTTGCGCAACAGCCTTTTCAGCGGTGTACGCAATCCGCTCTACGAAGGTTTCGACCTCACCCACTCCCGCCGCATCGGTAACTTTGACGTCAGTGGCGGACTGAATCTCTTTACCGACGAGGGCTACCGCCAACAAGGTTACAACAAACGTTTCCACATCAACGGAAACCTCACCTACTATCAGCCGGATATGGGTATGAAACTGATGAACTACGGTTTCAACGTGGATTTCCTTTCCAACAAGTACGGGGATTTCTTCATCTGGCGCTCGCCCGGCGAGGCCTACCGCCCCTCTCCCTTTACTAATATGGGACGTGAGTCCAACAACTTCCGCATTGACCCTTTCTTCAACTTCACCAATCCTGAAAGAGGTACTTCACACAAAGTAAAGGGCCGTTTCTACTACAGTGCGGACAATGTGGTACGCCCTACACAATCCGCCTCCATTACGGATATTCTGGGCAACATGGGCACCGACGCACAAGTCATCCAGAACATTGCCAATGGAGACTACACAGCCCTCCAGCCACTGATGACCGGAGTTATCAAATGGCTGGGAAGCGACAAGCTGAGTGATTTGATGGACGGTGTCTTCGGCTCTCTGGACAACATATTCCCCAATGCCACCACTGCCGACTATTGCGACCTCATCTCCTGGGTAATGAGCAACGGCCTGCCGTCTGACATGGGCGGACTGCTTGAAGGGAAACTGCCCAGCGACCTGGTTCCCTGGCTATCCGGTGTACTCAATCCGGAGCGCAATCAATCACCGACACGGACGGACAAGAATTACGACTATTATCTGGACTATCAGTTCAACAAGAAATGGGACGGCGGCGCACAAATCACCACGGGCCTGACTTACGAACATATCCGCACCTTCTCCGGCGAAACGGAAGAAGTACATCAAAGTGACAATGTTGCCGCCTATATGCAATACGACCAGCGCTTCTGGGACCGCCTCAGCGTATCGGCCGGTGTACGTGCCGAATACTACCGGATAGACAAGCACTATCGGGAAGCCGACACAAAGGTTTTCGGGAGCAAGATCCCTTTTCGCCCCGTGTTCCGTGCCGGGCTGAACTACCAGCTGGCCGATTACAGCTTCCTGCGTGCCAGTTTCGGCCAGGGTTACCGTAATCCCTCCATCACCGAGAAATACCTTCGCAAAGACATCGGAGGTGTAGGCGTATATCCCAACTACAACGTACGGCCGGAAAAAGGATTCAATGCCGAGCTGGGATTCAAGCAAGGGTACAAGGCAGGCAATTTACAAGGATTTGCAGATGTCGCCGCTTTCTATACCCAATACAAGGATATGGTGGAATTCCAGTTCGGCCTATTCAACAATGCGGACCTGAGCATGATAAACAGCGTTACAGACGCCATACAAATGCTGAAGGACGGCAAGGGTTTCGGCATCGGGGCACAGTTCCACAACGTGTCCAAAGCACAGATTTATGGAATGGAAATCAGTACCAACGGCATGTACACCTTCAACAAAAACGCCAAGCTGCTCTATAACCTGGGATATGTATATACCGAACCGAGGGATGCCGACTACAAGAAACGCAATGCCCTGGAGAACACCTATACCGACCCGCTTCAGATGAAGGAGAAAAGCAATGACGGCAAGTACTTGAAATACCGTCCGAAACACAGTTTCAAGGCCACGCTGGACTTTCAGTGGAAACGCATCAACATAGGTGCCAACGTAAACTGGAAAAGCAAGATGCTTGCCGTGGACTATATTATGCTGGACGAACGCAGCAAAAGTGAACCTGACCTGCTGGACTACGTGCGCGGCATCCTCTTCGGCTCGTCCAACGGGGAAACCCTGGCATCCTATTGGAAAAAGCATAATACGGACTATGCCACAGTGGACATGCGCTTCGGGGTGAAAGCCACCAAGGAAGTAGCTTTCCAGTTCATGATAAACAACCTGCTGAACAAGGAGTACAGCTATCGTCCCATGGCAGTGGGCGCACCACGTACTTTCGTCGTAAAGATGGACGTTACATTTTAAAAAAAGAACATTTCATTTTAAAAACAGAATGTCTTCCGTTACTTTTTCCCGGAAAAGAATTACCTTTGTGCGAACTCTAAACGACAAAGCGTATGGAATTTCCTCAAGTCGACCTGCCAGTAGACATGATTGCATGGACTGAAGTAACGGAAGACATTCTAAACATATACAAACAGTCGTGCCGCCTGAAAGCATGCATCTTTGCACTATGCATAGAAGGTTCCATCACGGTATCCATCAATCTGATGGATACGGAAATCAAGCAAGGGGATTTTATCACCCTGCTTCCCGGAACCATCATACAGTTTTACGAACAAAAGGAAAAAGTGTGCCTGGGATTCGTGGGGTTTTCTTCCCATTGCCTCAATGGAGTCAACCTCATCCAGTCTACATTGAGCTCCTTCTCCAACATACTGGAGTATCCGGTACTGGCTGTCAACCCTACCGTCGCCTCCTACTTCAAGGACTATTTTGCCCTATGGGCACGCATCACGACCGGTCCCTATCCTCCCGATACAAAAATGGCTCAAAGCACATTGAACATGCTCCTCAGCGGCATAGACAGAATGTATTGCCACCGTCCGCAGATGCAAAAAGGGAATAAGAGCCGGAAAGAGGAAATATGCCGCGAACTGGTGCAGCTCGTCATCGAAAACTATACCCGCGAACGCCGCGCGCAATTCTATGCCGACAAACTGGGCATCTCCCTGCAACACCTCAGCACCACCGTGAGGCAGGTGACCGGCAGAAATGTATTGGACATCATCGCCCACGTCGTCATCGTAGACGTGAAAGCCAAGCTGAAATCAACCAATATGACCATTCAGGAGATTGCCTATTCCCTGAACTTCCCCAGTGCTTCCTTCTTTGGAAAATACTTCAAGAGGCACATGGGCATGAGTCCGCTGGAGTATAGGAACAGTTGAGAATACAGCCGTCAGAACCTGGAACTCAGACGAAGGCTGCTCAAAGCCACGGATACACAGGAAAGAGCCATGACAGCACCTGCCAGCGCAGGGCTCAGCAGGATGTCATAGACGGGATAGAGTACTCCGGCTGCGACAAAGATACCTACTGTATTATAGATGAAAGCCCAGAACAGATTCCGGTACATGAGGCTCACAGTCTGGCGAGACAACCGGAAAACTTTGGGCAACAGCAGCAGGTCTGAAGTCCTAAGAGTAATCATGGCGGTGTCCATCAACGTATCGGTCCCCTTTCCCATGGCAATGCTTACATCAGCACAGCTCAAGGCTTGCGCATCGTTCACGCCGTCACCTACCATGGCAACCGTTTTACCCTGAAGCTGCAGCTTATGGATGAAATCCTCTTTGTCATCGGGCATGGCATCGGCCACAAAACGCATGATACCCAAACTGCCGGCCACGGAAGAAGCTGTACGCTCACCGTCTCCCGTAAGCATGCATATCTCGATGTCCTGGGTACGCAGTTCCCGGATAGCTTCCATAGAAGTCACCCGCAACTGGTCCTTGATGGCAATAACGGCAAGTAAATCGTTCTCACGCCCAAAGTAGACAATACTGTTTCCGTCCGATTCATATTGTGTCAGCATATCGGCCAGGATATCCGACAAATTGGCTTGATAATCTTTCAGCAGTTTATGGCTTCCTACCCAATATTCCGCACCTTGATAGGCCACTCTGACACCTTTTCCGGTAATGTTTTCAAAACCGTCCAGGTGGGCAGGGATAACCTGCTCCTCCCCTTCCAGGGCCGTAACGATTGCTTCTGCCAGAGGATGGTCCGAAGTAGACTCGGCAGCAAGCAGTACATCTTTATAATGCTCCTCCTGCCCTTGCGCCCACAGCCAGCCTATTACCGTAGGATGTCCTTCTGTCAGGGTCCCGGTCTTGTCGAATACCACCACATCCACATTGCGCATCTGCTCTAAAGCGGAAGTGTCCCTGATAAGGATATGATTGCGGGCAGCTTTATTGAGGCCCGCCGCCAAAGCTACTGGAGTGGCCAGCCCTACCACACACGGACAAGCCACCACCAATACGGACAAAGCGGCAAACAGACCGTGTGACACTACATCTATGCCTCCGAAGAACACCCATATAAAAAAGGTCAGCAGGGAAATGATGAGAATGACCGGGACAAAAAGCTCGGCAACACGGTCGTCAATGCGTTGCTTCTCCGGCAGTACGCGGGCTGCGTTATGCTGCCAGCCTCCCAACCGGCGGATAGCCGCCGACACAGTTCGCCGGGCACGTTCCTCCATAAACTCGCCGGTCAGGGAAAAGGCGATGATGACGGCGGCAACCCCATAATAGACATGCGGTTCCAGCCCGATGCCCAGCCAATAATCCGGGAAGAAAGTGTTGAACACACTGAACAGAAAAGCCACAGAGGTGGTAAGTGCCACCAGACGGTCTATATTGTTGCGGCCCGACCGGGTTCCCTTCCAGGCACCGGCATAAAAAGGAGCGCCGAAAAACAGTAGTACCGGAATTGCCAGTACCATCTGTATTTCACGGGTATAGGGTATATGCACAAAGACTGTAGAAAACAGTATCAGCACGATGGCAAAAAGCCATGCACCGACGACGCGCAATCCCGTGCTGTGCATATCCAGCACGGGATGTGCCTTAGTAATTATATTGCTCATTCGATTTATTTTTTAGATGGTTGTTGTTCCGCTTTAATAAAGCAACAACTGGAATGAGCAGTTTGTTCAATTACTTCTTATCGTCCTGCTTGGTTTCCTTGACAAACTCCGCTTCATAATGGAACTTTTGGAAACCTTCTTTCAACTTTTCCACATTGGTCTTGTCGGCATCATACGTGATGGTTACCGTCTTTGTCTTCAGGTCTGTGTGGAAGTCCTTCAGTCCCTTCTCAAAACGGATATTATTGTTTATCTTCCTTACACAGTTCTCACACTTCATCTGTGCTACCTTGAACACGGCTGTACGGATGTCTTTCGCCATTGCGGCAGATGCACAGAAGAGTACAACTGCCAAAGTCATTAAAAATCTTCTTGTTTTCATTGTTTCGCTATTGATTTAATAAATAATATTATATTCTCGGCAAGTTAAAACGGACACCTACATAGGCTTTTGCCCCATGCATCGGTCCCCACACCATCGTAGCGTCAAAATTGCTTCCCCAGGGATTGGAAGCATCAATGATGGGGTTTTTCTGCTTGAAGTTTGTCAGGTTCTCGCCACCGACGTATATAGACCAGCGACGGAAATAGCGCGTCACCTGGGCACTCAACTGCTCGAAGCCGCCATAGCGCCTTTCCCACGACCAGCTGCCGTCTGTCAGTTCGTATGGAGCCGGCATGCGCCCGCCACCGTTCAGTTGCAAAGTCACATCAAACTGCCACAATCCCAAAGGTGTCTGATAAGAAGCCGTCAGCAAACCTTTATACTTGCTGGTAAGGGGTTTCTCCATCAGCTCTCCGTTGTAATTCGTTTTGGCATCCGTCCAACGGTAAGCCGCGGTAAAGGTGAAACCCGGGAAGAACGGATAGCTTGCCTCCACCTGCACTACCTGCGAATAGGAACGGCCGTGAAGGTTGTAAAACAGAACGGCATGCGGGTCCGTATCCATGTCTACCACCACCTGCTTGCTGAAATCCGTGTAATAGTATTCCGCATTCAGGTTCAAGGTTTTGCCGAACAAGGGAATATAGGCGGAAGTGCTTGCGCCATAGTTCCAGGCCTCATCCTGGTCAAGACGTTTGGCGATGTCTATCCGGCGGCTACTTGCCAGCAGATAGTTATTCTCGGCCAGCACATGGTTCGTGCGGTATCCTTTTCCTGCCGAAAGACGGAAATGTACATACTCGTTGGGATTGTACTTCACATGGAAACGCGGGGTGACGAAATAGCCGTACTCGCTGCTATGGTCGCCGCGGATGCCACCCATCAGCACCAGTTTATCGTCCCAGTTGTAGGTGTACTGCACGTAGGCGCCGGGGACGGCTTCTTTGGTGAATTTCTTCGTCAAAGGCTGTGCGGCGTCATTGTCCAGGCGGTAGTGCTGGTCGTAGGAGTCATAGTTGAAGCTCAGTCCGGCAGAAAGACTTTGACGCTTGGTCAGTTCCGTCTCGAACAGCAAGGAGGCATAAGCGTTGTGCTGGTCCACATCGTAGATTTTCCGTCCGTACAAGGCATCCTGCTTGTGCAGGGAGCCGGAGAGAATCAATGCCAGGTTAGTGTTCTTCTCCTTGTTGAATATATAGGCGTTCTTGGTGAAAGCTTCGTAGCGGTCGGTGCCTATACTTATCTTATAAGGGTCTGTCAGAGGCATTTTGCCATGACCGACTTGTCCGCTGTTGCGGTCTTCCGTAAGCACTTTGATGCCTGCTTGGAAAACGTAGCGGTCGCCCATGTATGCCCAGCGGTTCCAGAGGTTGTACTGCTCCACGCGGGGGATGTCGGCAAAGCCGTCGTCGTTGCTGTCGTGAGCTTTGGTCTCATTCTCGTAATGCGCCAGCAAAGAGGTGCTCCAGCGTTTGGAGAGTTTCACCGTGGCATCGGCATTGGCTTCATAACGGTTGGTACTGCTGGCAAAGAGATTGGCGGAGAACCAGTCGGCTTCGGGCAACTGGGGTTTCTTGAATTCCACATTGATTTGTCCCGTGATGGCCTCATAGCCGTTCTTCACGGACGAACTGCCCTTGCTCACCTGAATACTCTGCATCCATGGCCCGGGCACATAACCCAGTCCGTAGGGGGCGGCAGAGCCGCGGTAGTTGGGGATATTCTCCGTCATCATCTGCACATACGTACCGGACAAGCCGAGAAGCTTGATTTGCTTGGCACCGGTGGCGGCGTCAGAGTAAGTGACGTCCACCGAGGGATTAGTCACAAAACTCTCTCCCAAATTACAGCAAGCGGCACGGCTCAGCTCGGCGCTGCTTATCATATCTTCGTTCATCACACTGTTACGCAGCTTCATGGTGCCCAACTTACGGCTGACCACATTCACCTCGCTCAGTTCCACCCCTTCGCGCAAGACAATGTCGAGCGTCTCATTGCGGTTACTGACGTGTATCGTATCGTTCTCAAAACCGATAAAGCTGACTACAAGCATATGCTTGTCATTGGGTTTGGACAAGGAGAAAGTACCGTCCACCGAAGTGGTGGTGCCTTGAGTGGTTCCCTGCCAGAAGAGGTTGGCACCCGCAATCGGGTCGCCCAAATTATCCTTTACCGTTCCCTTTACCTGCGCCTGCAAGGCGGTGAAAGAGAACAGAAGAATGGCTATCAAACTATATTTCATTTCTGTTTTATACTTAAAGAAGTGATTAAAAAACAAACAGTTCCCTCCGGACAATTCATGTCATTGCCCCGTATAAAACAACACTAAATGAGAAGCGTGGAATAGAGCGCCAGATAATGACGCGAGCCGACGACATATGGCGGTGCTCCTGAAACAACTCTCGGAGTACAAGCCACCTGCGGCAAGGAGTGATCAAACAGCGGCAGTTGCTCGCAAAACAGTGTAAGGAATGGCACGAACGAAACAGACTCGTGTGCATGCTTCACGAAATCCACCTTGTAGTAGACGGCTGTACAGCCGGTATCCTTGCACGTTTTTTGTGAACCACGATGTGCATGATGGCATTTGGAACAGCCGGAGGTGCAGCAACTTTGTGTCGTCTCGCATACGGCACAGCAATACTGAACTACAGAAATCCCCACTCCGCTTATAATGATAAGGGAGGAAAAGAGTACAGCCAGTATGTAACGGAGTTCCTTCATAAGCGCTGCAAAGATAGAAAGTTTTAACCGTTTGCCGGAATTAATTTTTCCTTTTTTATGTGTGCAGTTCGTTAATAAGTTCTATATTTGTCGATAAAGTTTTTTGATTGATATGTTGATTTATAAACGAAATTCAATATGAAAAAGCAAACTGTCAGCCTACTTGTCCTTCTGCTTGCGGCAAGCGGCTTTTTCTTTTCCTGCGGTAACACCGTGAACAAAAACGCATACGCGTTGGAGTTCGACAGTATACAAGTAAACGAAACCGTACATCTCTTCGGAGACACAGCCAAGCCGGCCTGCAACCTCATCCTCAACTTTGCCTACGCCAGCCAGTCATCCGACGTGAGGCTGAAAGACAGTCTGAACGCCTTCTTCCTCTCCGCCTGCTTCGGCGACAAGTACATGGCGATGACACCCGAAGAAGCTGTCAAGAAATATACGGAGAAATATGTCAGCGACTACCGCAATGACCTGGAGCCGATGTACAAAAAGGATGAGCAGGACAAGGAGGACGAAGAAAGCATAGGAGCTTGGTATTCCTATTATAAAGGAATCGAAAGCCATGTGCAGTTGTGCAATACCTTGATACTGACCTACCGTATAGATTACAACGAATATACCGGCGGCGCACACGGCATCTATATGTCCACCTTCCTCAACCTTGACCTAAAGACCCTAAGCCCCATCCGCCTGGACGACCTCTTTGAAGGCGACTATAAGGAAGCGCTGACCGACTTGCTTTGGAAACAGCTGATGGCAGACAACAACGTCAGCACCCGCCAAGAGCTGGAGGACATGGGTTACGCCACCACCGGTGACCTGGAGCCTATCGAGAATTTCTATCTGGACCCAACGGGAATCACCTTCTATTATAATGTATATGAAATTGCCCCCTACGTAATGGGAGCAACCAAAATCACGTTGTCTTATGAGGACATAGCCCCTCTGATGAACGGCAAATTCATTGTATTGAGCAGCGCTATAAAAACAGACGGCAAATAGAAACTATAATCAATTGTCTATTAACATAAAATTCACAATGGATTTAATACTCAAATATTTCCCGGACCTGACGGAAGAACAGAAACGGCAGTTTGCCGCACTCTACGACCTCTATCTGGACTGGAACTCTAAGATTAATGTCATTTCACGCAAAGATATAGAGAACTTGTACGAACACCATGTGCTGCACTCTCTGGGCATAGCCAAGGTAATCAGGTTCAGACCGGGGACACAAATTATGGACCTCGGCACGGGAGGAGGCTTTCCGGGAATCCCGCTTGCCATCCTTTTCCCCGAAGTATACTTCCATCTGGTGGACAGCATCGGAAAGAAAGTACGCGTAGCCTCCGAAATAGCCAACAGTATCGGGCTGAAAAACGTCACCTTCCGCCATGCCCGCGCAGAAGAGGAAAAAGGGAAGTTCGACTTTGTGGTGAGCCGTGCCGTGATGCCACTGACAGACCTACTGAAGATTATCCGCAAGAACATCTCCTCCAAACAGCAGAATGCATTGCCCAACGGACTGATTTGCCTCAAGGGGGGCGAATTGGGAAACGAAACCATGCCCGTCAAGAACAAGACTACGCTGTGGGACCTGAAGGAGTTCTTTGAAGAGGAGTTCTTCGAGACAAAGAAAGTAGTATATGTAGGGGGATAAATCTAAATACATAATATGAAAATAAAGAGATTTGAGTTTAATATGTTCCCGGAGAACTGTTATGTGCTTTGGGACGAAACCAATGAAGCGGTCGTCATTGACCCGGGCTGTTTTTATGAAGAAGAAAAGCAGGCCTTGAAAAACTTCATCACCAAGAATGGGCTGAATGTGAAACATCTGCTGAATACCCATCTGCATCTGGACCATATCTTCGGCAATCCTTTCATGCTGAAAGAGTTCGGTCTGAAGGCCGAAGCCAACCAGGCCGATGAGTTCTGGATTGACGAAGCGCCGAAACAAAGCCGCATGTTCGGCTTCCAACTGCAGGAAGCCCCCGTGCCCCTGGGCACTTATCTGCACGATGGAGACATCATCACCTTCGGCAATACGGAACTGGAAGCCATCCATGTGCCGGGACACTCGCCGGGCAGCCTGGTGTACTATTGCGCGGCAGACCACTGCATGTTCTCGGGGGATGTGCTGTTTCAAGGCAGCATCGGCCGTGCCGACCTTGCCGGCGGCAACTTCGACGAACTGATAGAGCATATTTGCAGCCGTCTGTTCATCCTGCCCAACGACACGATTGTCTATCCCGGACACGGAGCACCGACTACCATAGGAATAGAAAAAGCGGAGAATCCGTTCTTCCGGTAAATATACAGCAAACTTTTAAATCATTACAGCCATGAAAAACGACCTATTGGCCTACCGCCACATCGGCATCAGCGAGAAAGACGAGGAGAAGATGCTCCAAAAAATAGGAGTGAAAAGCCTGGACGAGCTGATTGATAAAACCATTCCTGCCAACATCCGCCTGAAAGAGCCGTTGGCTCTGCCCAAGACTATGACAGAGTACGAATTCGGACAACACATTGCAGGGCTGGCTGCCAAAAACAAACTTTACACAACCTATATCGGTATGGGATGGTATAACACCATCACTCCTGCCGTTATCCAACGGAATGTATTCGAGAACCCCGTTTGGTACACTTCCTATACCCCCTACCAGACCGAAGTCTCACAAGGACGCCTGGAAGCCCTGATGAACTTCCAGACTGCCGTATGCGACCTCACCGGCATGCCCCTTGCCAACTGCTCCCTGCTGGACGAAGCGACTGCCGCAGCCGAAGCCGTGACGATGATGTACGCCCTGCGTCCGCGCGACATGCAGAAATCGGGCGCCAACGTGGTATTTGTTGACGAAGCCGTCTTCCCGCAGACACTGGCAGTAATGACTACCCGCGCCATTCCGCAAGGTATCGAACTGCGTATAGGAAAATACCATGAAATGGAATTCACGCCGGACATCTTCGCCTGCGTACTGCAATATCCCAACGCCGCCGGCAACGTGGAAGATTATCGCGCCTTCGTGGAAAAAGCCCATGCAGCCAACTGCAAAGTGGCCGTTGCCGCCGACATTCTGAGCCTCGCCCTGCTCACCCCTCCGGGAGAATGGGGAGCTGACATCGTCTTCGGAACTACACAACGGCTCGGTACACCGATGTTCTATGGAGGGCCGTCGGCAGCCTACTTTGCCACCCGTGACGAGTACAAGCGCAATATGCCGGGACGCATCATCGGCTGGTCGAAAGACAAATACGGCAAGCTGTGCTACCGCATGGCGCTGCAAACCCGCGAGCAGCACATCAAGCGTGAAAAGGCGACTTCCAACATCTGTACCGCACAGGCACTGCTTGCCACGATGGCTGGCTTCTATGCCGTATATCACGGTCCGGAAGGTATCCGCACCATTGCAGAACGCATCCACAGCATTGCCGTATTCCTGGAAAAGAGCATCAACAGACTGGGGTACAAGCAGGTCAATGCACAATATTTCGACACGCTCCGCTTTGCACTGCCCGACACCATTTCGGCACAGCAGATACGTACCATCGCTCTAAGCAAGGAAGTGAACCTGCGTTATTTCAAGAATGGAGATGTAGGCATGAGCATTGACGAAACTACGGATATAGCTGCCGTCAATGTACTGCTCTCCATCTTTGCCATTGCCGCCGGAAGGGATTGGGAAAAGACAAGCGACGTACCCATGGCAAGCAACATCAGCGCAGAGATGAAACGCCAAAGCACCTATCTGGCACACGAAGTATTCAACAAATACCATACGGAAACGGAGATGATGCGCTACATCAAGCGTCTCGACCGCAAGGACATCTCACTGGCACACTCCATGATTTCCCTCGGCTCGTGTACCATGAAACTGAATGCCGCCGCAGAGATGCTGCCGCTCAGCCGTCCGGAATTCATGAACATGCATCCCCTGGTGCCCGAAGACCAGGCCGAAGGTTACCGCGAACTGATAAGCAACCTCAGTGAAGAGCTGAAGATAATTACCGGCTTTGCCGGCGTCAGCCTGCAACCCAACTCCGGTGCGGCAGGCGAATATGCAGGACTCCGCGTCATCCGCGCCTATCTGGAAAGTATAGGACAAGGGCACCGCAATAAAATACTGATACCTGCATCCGCACACGGCACCAACCCGGCATCCGCCATCCAGGCAGGCTTTACCACCGTGACCTGCGCCTGCGATGCACAAGGCAATGTGGACATGGCCGACTTGCGTGCCAAAGCGGAAGAAAACAAGGAGGATCTCGCCGCCCTGATGATTACCTACCCTTCCACACACGGTATCTTTGAAACGGAAATTGTGGAAATCTGCCACATCATACACGCCTGCGGTGCGCAGGTATATATGGACGGCGCCAATATGAATGCCCAAGTAGGCTTGACGAATCCCGGCTTTATCGGTGCGGACGTCTGCCACTTGAATCTGCACAAGACGTTCGCCTCTCCCCACGGCGGCGGCGGACCGGGCGTAGGCCCCATCTGTGTGGCAGAGCATCTGGTTCCGTTCCTTCCGGGACACAAATTGTTCGGCAATGCAGCCAACCAGGTGTCCGGAGCCCCCTTCGGCAGTGCAGGTATCCTGCCCATCACTTACGGCTACATCCGGATGATGGGAACAGAAGGACTGACACGGGCCACAAAGATAGCCATCCTCAGCGCCAACTACCTGGCCGCCTGCCTCAAGGATACGTACGGCATTGTTTACCGCGGTGCTACCGGCTTCGTGGGACACGAAATGATACTGGAATGCCGCAAGGTGCACGAAGAGACGGGCATCAGCGAAAACGACATCGCCAAACGTCTGATGGACTACGGCTATCATGCCCCCACCCTCTCCTTCCCGGTACACGGCACACTGATGATTGAACCGACGGAAAGCGAAAGCCTTGCCGAACTCGACAACTTTGTCCACGTGATGCTGACCATCTGGGACGAGATTCAAGAGGTGAAGAACGGCGAAGCCGACAAGACGGACAACGTGCTGGTGAATGCCCCGCATCCCGAATACGAAGTGGTAGCCGACACGTGGGAGCACAGCTATACCCGCCAAAAGGCAGCCTACCCGATAGAAAGCGTACGCGAAAACAAGTTCTGGGTGAACGTGGCACGTGTAGACAACACGTTGGGAGACCGTAAACTGTTGCCAACGTGCTATGGATGCTTCGACTGATGAAAAGAAAGCGTAACGGACTATTTTATAGTAAAAAAGAAGAAACCATCAATTCCATCTCCCATGGCATCGGCATTGCCATGGGAGTAATTGTAAGTACACTATTCCTGATAAAATGCTACCAGGCACAGAACCTTTGGGCAGCATGCGGCGTATGGCTCTATCTGTTCGGCATGGGCGGCTCCTATCTTGCCTCCACACTCTATCACTCCCTGAAACACCATAATCCGTGGAAACGGCGTTTGCGGCATTGGGACCATGCGGCCATCTATTGGCACATTGCAGGCAGTTACTCCCCCATCACGCTCATTGCATTGAGAGAGGACGGCGGTTGGGGCTGGGGACTTTTCGGCTTCGTCTGGCTATGCGCCATCATCGGCACCGTTGTCAGCTTCCGCAAGATGGAGGAGCACAGTTACGTGGAAACAGTGTGCTACATCCTGATGGGGCTGTCCGTACTGGTAGTATTCAAGCAGCTTTTCGCCCTCTCCCCCACAGCCTGCTACTGGATTATTGCCGAGGGGGTATGCTACATCACGGGAGCCGCCTTCTACTCCTTGCGCAAGGCACGGTACATGCATTCGGTTTTCCATTTCTTTGTATTGGGCGGTTCAGCCTGCCACATGGTGGCTGTATGGGACATACTGGTGAAGATGCTGTAAGCAAACGGCAAGCGCACAACCGCTAAAAGAAGTTAATAAGTATCTCTCCCCCTTGCTTTTCTCCATAACTTACCCTACGTTTGCAGTGTTGTACATCAGTGCAACACTAATAAAGTTATGATAACGATAGAGAACACAAGCTACGGTTACAAGTCCAATCCACTTATTTTCAATAATATATCTTTGGAAATAGGAAACGGTATATATGGACTTCTGGGGGAAAACGGCGTAGGTAAAACGACGCTGATGCATCTCATCTGCGGACTACTCTTCCCCAAAAACGGAAAGTGCAGCATAGACGGAAGAAACACGGCGGAGAGACAGCCCGAAGGGTTGAACCGTTACTTCTTCCTGCCCGAAGAGATGCAGATGCCAACCGAAAGCATCGCCAGCTTCGCTGCACGCCATTCCGTATTCTATCCACATTTCAATCAAGAAGAATTTGAGCTGAACCTGGAAGAATTGAAAATCGACCGGAAACAAAAACTCTCTTCCGTCTCCTACGGACAACAGAAGAAGGCAATGCTGGCATACGCCTTTGCCCTGCATACTCCATACATCCTACTCGACGAACCGACAAACGGGCTGGACATCACCTCTCGCCAAGCCTTGAAGCGTATCATCAGCCGCAGCATGGACGATGAAAGCACGCTGCTCATCTCCACCCATCAGGCACACGACTTCGAGAACCTGCTGGACCACCTCATCATCCTTGGCAAAGGCGAAATATTACTGAACCGTTCGCTGGACGAAATCAGTAACCGGCTTCTCTTTGCACGTACGGACATTCTGCCGGAAGAAAGAATTTACAGCGAAGAGAATCTATCGGGTTATTTCTCCATCATTCCCAACGAGGACGGAGAAGAGAACACACCGGACATCGAGCTGCTGTATAAAGCGGTGCTGCAACAACCGGAAAAGATACAGAGCATGTTTCAATGAAAATCCATCATACAAACAGAACAATGAACGCAACTTTTAATCTGAAACGCTTCCTGCTACTGGAACAATATAAAAGGAATGAGACCGGCAAACACCTGCTTTGGTCGGCAGCCGTCGTATCGTTCATCTGCATCCTGTGCATTCTCTACGACATAAACCGCGGTGGAAGTTACTACGGCAAACATACCTCTGCCACCGAATTCTCCCACTACGTACTATGGTTTATCCTCATTGCCCCCTGCCTGTTGGAAACAAATTTCAGCAAACGCAGCTCCACACTCGATATACTGCTGCCGGCATCGGCATTCGAGAAGTTCCTGCATATCTGGATAAAATACCTGCTGCTGCTTCCCCTTTATTGCAGCCTGCTGATAGCCTGCCTGAAAGGTCTGCTGTCCTTGAGCGGCAACGAGTTCCTGCAGTATTTCGCAACGCACATCACGATGTTCCGTATACACAACACCCAAATACTGACCTATGTAATCCTGCATGCTTCCGCCTTCATCGGCTACTTCGCCTTCAGTCGGCAAGTCCTGCTGAAAAGTTTCACCATCTTTGTAGGCTCCATTGCTGTCTGCATAGGAATTGTAACTTTTGTGGCCTCCCTCATGCCCGAAGCCAGAGCGGACGGATACTGGATGGATAACATTGCCACATGGCCCAACACCAACTATCCGTTGTCGGCCGGTGCACAGGCCATCGTGACTTTCTGCAATTATGCGGCTCCCATCAGTGTGCTGCTCGGTTCATGGGTATCGAGCTACTTCCTGCTCAAAGAAAAACAACTGTAGCCTATGGACTTCAAGACCAACAAACCGATATACCAGCAGATTGTAGACTTCTGTTTCAGCAAGATTCTCACCCACGAATGGCGGGCAGAAGAGCGGGTGGTATCCGTGAGGGAGCTCTCCACACAACTGGCAGTGAACTCGCGCACCGTGCTGAAGGCCTATGAATACCTCCAGGCGGAGGACATCATCTACCCGGAACGGGGAATGGGGTTCTACCTCTCCAAAGATGCGGTGAAGAAAGTGATGAGAATACAGAAGAAAGAGTTTTTTGAAAACCAGCTTGCCGACATGTTCCGCAGCATGGAACTGCTCGGCATCAGTATAGAAGAAATAACAGAACGATATAACAAACTTAAAAAAGACGGTTCATGAAGAGATACGCAAAGACTGCATTATGGATTACCTTCGGACTCCTCTTCGGACTTACGATTGTCAAAGTTTCGACACTGATGTACGAGATTTATTCCTTCATGCATTCCTAACTTTCATCGGACAGACGAGGAAAGTATAAACAACTGATATACAAGCTTCAGCATCTTCCCTTAGCGGGAAGAGTGACTTTTACATCCCTATCCAACAGTAACAGACTAATACAAACGATTATGAAAACCAAACTTTTTTTACTATTGCTTGCCCTCTCCGTACTCCGTACGCAGGCACAGAGCCTCTCCATCAAAGGACGCGTCACGGACGCCTCGCAAGAAGCAGTTATAGCCGCCAATGTGTCATTATGGACCATAGACTCTACTTTGGTGACCGGAGTAACCTCGGATGCACAAGGCAAGTTCGCCCTCCATAAAATCAAGGCAGGCGACTACCGCCTTTCCATCTCCTTCATCGGCCTCCAAAGTGAAAACATACTGCTGAAACTGAATAAAAGCCTCGACCTGGGCGATGTACAGTTGCAGGAAGATGCCGTGAGCCTCGGTGAAGTGACGGTATCTGCCAGCAATGTGCTGCAGCGGGTAGACCGGCAAATCATCCTGCCTTCCGAAAGCCAGCTCAAACGCTCGTTCGGTGCCTACGACTTGCTGAACAATCTCGGCATTGCCCGTCTGCAAGTGGACAATCTGAGCAACAGCATGAGCGTCAGCGGTGGCGGGGCCGTACAAACCCGTATCAACGGCATTAAAGTGACAGACAAGGAGATAGCGGCCGTCAGAGCCAAAGACGTACTGCGTGTGGAGTTCATCGAAGACCCCGGCAAGCAGTACGGAGACGATGAGCTGGGCGCCGTAGTCAACATTATCCTGCGCCGCCGCGAAACGGGCGGTGTTGTGAACTTCCAACTCTCCGATTCGCCCCACACCCTATGGGGAGAGAATTTCCTGAGCGCGAAGTTCAATTACAAGAACTCCGAATGGGGCATCGACTACTTCAACAAGAACGGCAAGTATCACAGCCGCCTCGAATCCCATGAAACCTTCTATCTGGGCGACCGCACCATCGACCGCATCAAGGAAGGCATCGAAGACGAGTCTCCCTCCCTGAGCTTCATCAACAACCTGAATCTGACGTACAATCTGACGAAAGCGGACAAATATGTATTCAATGCCATCTTCCGCAACAACCTCAGCAATGCCCCCTACCAGAATGAACTGAACAAGATGTGGGCAGTGGGCAGCACGGAGTCCATCTATTCGTACGTCAACAACCACACATCCAGCTACTCTCCGGCGCTCGACCTTTACTTCCAGCATACCCTGCCCCATCAGCAGAGCATCCAGGTGAATGTAACGGGAACACTCATCCATACCAAGAACAACCGGAAATACAAGGAGTACAAGGACGAGAACGCACCGCTGGCAGACATCCAGACATTAGTGGACGGCGACAAGCGCTCCGTCATCGGCGAAGCCATTTATGAAAAGAACTTCAAGGAGGTGAAGCTGAGCGGCGGTGTCCGCCACTATCAGATGCGGACGGAGAATGAGTATAAAGGTTCCCATCCCACCACTTCGAAGATGGACCAGTCGCAGACATCCGCTTTCTTCGAGGTACAGGGCAAGGTAAAGGACTTCAGCTATGCGGGCAGTGTAGGAATGACACGTGCCTGGTTCAAGGAAAGTGAGGAAGACCATGCTTACTATACCTTCACGCCCACCGTGCGGTTGAGCTATAATCTGAAGAAGGCGGGATTCCTGCGCTACCGGTTCAACATCAGTCCTGCCATACCGTCGCTCGGCTCGCTGACTGATGTGGAGCAGGCGATGGACACGATACAGATAGTCCGCGGAAACCCGTTGCTGAAAACGTATCAACAGTTCACGAACTCCTTGTCTTACAGCTATTCGAAGAAGCAGTTCAATGCCAATCTGAGCGTACGCCACCAGTATTATGACAATCCCATCATGGAAAGCATCTTCGTGGAGGACGGCAAACTGATACTGAAGGATAAAAACCAGCGGTCGTTCCAAAGCCTGAATACGGAACTGATGGCCGGCATAAATGGCGCTACACTGTTCGGACTGAAAGATTTCCTGACGCTTTATGCTTCGGGAGGATATACGCGCAGTTGGTCGGAAGGCCTGAACTATAGCCATATGTACGATGAATTCTATTACAGCGTGATGGCACAAGTGCAATATAAAGACTTCTCGCTGCTCGGGCAGTTCCGGAAAGTGCAGAACAATTTCTTCGGCGAAACCATCAAGAAGAACGAAAACCAGACGGCATTCATGGCAATGTACACCCGGCAGAACCTTCAGGCGGGAATCGGTATTATGTTTCCTTTCACCAATAACTATAAAGTGGGAAAAGAAAGAATCAGCAAAGTGGCTCCTTTCCGTTCCGAGACATTCGTCAGGGAGACGGGACAGATGGTCGTGCTGCGCGTGGGTTATACATTCGAGTTCGGACGCAAGCACAAGGCAGGCAACAAGGGGCTGAACAACAGTGATACGGACAGCGGCATCATCAATATGCAGCGATAACCCATTTCCTCTATGAAGAGGAAGCCCAACGGAGAGTGGCGGAATTATACGTTATTTTGCTTCATGTATGATTAATTACCTGACCGCCACCTCTCCTGCGGGTATCTCTGTTTAGCGGATGATGGTCACCGTACCTTCCTTCACCTTTTTCTCCTTCACCGGAGCATCGGCGGGAGCATATCCCAGGGCTGCGCAGCCATATACCTTATGGCTCTCGGGTACACCCAGCTTTGTCAAGAAAGCGCGGACATCGGGGTCGTCGCAGGTCTGCCCCAACTGGTTAATCCAGCAGGAACCGATGCCGAGGGACTTGGCTGCAAGGAAAATGTTCTCCAAGGCGCAGGCACAATCCATACCGGCCCACCACTTGTCCGGCTCATTGGAGACAATGACCAACGTGGGGGCATGATAGTAGCAACAATAAGTCTGGCTGTGTCCACGCTCCCGTGTATGGAGGTCGTCACTCTTGGCAAAGGCACCTTTGATTTTATCGTTCAGCTCTTCCAGCACCTCCTTATTCTGGATGGCGGTAAAGTGCCACGTCTCCAAATGCATACCACTGGGAGCATAGGTAGCCGCCTCAAGGATAAGGTTCAAATCTTCTGCGGAAACTTGCTGTTCCGTATAGGCACGGACGCTGCGGCGTGCCTTGATGGTTTGTAATGTCTCGTTCATTTGTTTATTTGAGAATTGATAGTTGATAATGCACATCAGTACGTGTTCAGTGGGGCTGTTTCACCGTTTCACCAGCCCAATCTTTACATTCAGCTTGAAGTACCAGACGCCGTTCTCGCGCTCCAAGAAGCCGTATTTATCTTTCTCTACGGCACCTTTCTCCAAACGTGTGTTCTGATAAAGGAAGTCTGCAAAGACCTGCGGACGGGATTTGTGGTAGCAAAGTACCTGCCCGCTGCCGTCCGTCAGAAAGATGCCTTCGACGGCAGAGTCCGTACCGTTATAAATTTTGGCAGGGCGCATGCCGAGGGCAAGTGCCAGCAGGAACTGCTTCATCTTGAACTCGTAGAAGCGGTGCTTGTTTATCAACTCGTCCTTTATCTTCAACGGATTCATCTCCTTGATGCGCTCCGTCAATTCGCTGATGCGGGTGATGCCGTCCAAGTGCATCAAGCGCACCATCTCGGCAAGCATGCGGGGGAAGTGGAGGTCTATCATCAGCAAGTTGCAGCGGAACACGCGGTCGGCAACGTCGGCATACTTCAGCACGCCGCCCAGTCGCTCAATCATCATCATGCGTTCTGCCACTTCCGTAGGAGATTCCGGCAGGGCATTCACCTTGTTCACCGTGGGCACGGCAAACTTGACACCGCTTTGCTCCAGCTTCAGATTCGCCGTGCGCCCTCCGTCCAGCAACGGATTCATCGGGGCGAGACGACAACGGACATTGAAGCCCGTTAGCGGAGCTTCGGGATACCAGAAAGCTACGGAGAAATCGGTACGGTCCTCCGTCTTTGCTTCCAGGTCGAAGATATTGACTGCATCCAGAAAGGCTTCCAAGCCTTCAGTCACTTCCACTTCCTCGCCCGAAACGTTCTTCAACAGATGCAGAATCAACTCTGCCGCATCACCAAAGTCTTCGCGGGGGAAACGCAGTTCCTCCTTCTCGCCCGGAACAAACGAACCGTCCTTCCCGGCAGTTCCGCTGACAACGCGCACTTCCTGCGCTTCGATATAGTAACGGCGCGTACCGTCATGCTCTTCCCTCTGTATCAAGGCAACAGGCCAGCGCAGGGTTTCGTCTTTTTCAGCTTTCGGTGTACCCAGTGACACGGCCCCATCCGCCAGCAGGCGAAAGAAGGTGTAGAGCTCGCCCAGTTCTCTTTTTGTTGCACTAAATGCCATAAACTTTCTTTTGTTTAAAGGGGGGAGTCAGCCTTTCATAAGGAGTGGTACCGTTTCCGCAAAGAAAACAGTCTGTTCCTCATAGGAAAACAACTTGTTCCGCTAAAGGAAACGAACAACTTCCCTATTAAAAGGGGCTCTTATCCCATTTGTTGTATTATTCAAACCTTAATGTTTCTACTTTCTCCAACCGTGCCCGCAACTTCGGCATCATGGACTGACGGATGCGGAGCGTCATACGGCAGTCCATATCATACGACTGTTCCAGAATTTCCGGCTCCTCCTCCTTCACCACCCGCATCACATCGTTCATGAAGGGGTATTCGAAGAGGAAAGTCACCTCCTCATCTACCGTCTTTTCAATGATGGTGGCAGCGGCAATGGCTTCGGCGGCAGCAGCCTTATAAGCTACAATCAGTCCACTCGTACCCAACTTGATACCGCCAAAGTAGCGCACTACGATGACGAGAATATCCGTCAGTTCGTTGGAATTGATTTGTCCCAGAATCGGCTTGCCTGCCGTACCCGATGGCTCGCCGTTGTCGTTGGCACGGAAGTCCTTCCGCTCATGGCCCAGCATGTAGGCATAGCACACGTGGCGGGCGTCGTAGTATTTCTTCTGGTAAGTTTCCAGATGCGCCTTCACCTCCTCTACTGTACGCACCGGCAGGGCAATAGCAATGAACTTGCTGCGCTTTTCAGTGTAAATGCCCTCGGAAGGGGCAACGATGGTTTTATACGTATCTTCGCTCATGCTGCAAAGATAATGCAAACCGAAGAGAGAACTTTCATGCTTGCATGAAAAAGAAATGAAATTTTGTATATACCTTTGTAATTGTACAACTTGTCATCCGAAGCATGACGAAATTATAAAAGACCGCATTTATGAAAAAGATAGTGATTGCCCTTGATTCCTTTAAAGGATGTCTCACCTCGGCAGAAGCCGGAGAAGCTGCCGCCCAAGGGGTACATGCCGCATGTCCCGAATGCCGGACCATCGTGCTCCCTGTGGCCGACGGTGGAGAAGGCATGCTCGACGTCCTGCTTGCAGCCAGTAACGGAAAACGTATCACCGTCCGTGCCCACGACCCGTTGATGCAACCGTGCAATGCCAGTTACGGCATCTCCGGAGACGGCAATACCGCATTCATAGAGATGGCCGCCATCAGCGGACTGCCTCTGGTTCCTGCCGACAAAAGGAATCCGATGAAAACCACCACCTTCGGAACGGGCGAACTGATACGCGATGCCCTGGAACGGGGATGCCTCCGTTTCGTCATCGGACTTGGAGGGAGCGCCACGAACGATGCCGGTCTGGGAATGCTGCAAGCATTGGGATTCCGTTTCTTCGATAAAGAAGGACACGAAGTGGGAAGCATGAAAAAAGGCATCGCCCTATGCGGTGCCCTTCTATCGGCAATCAGCTCCATTGACAGCTCTTCCGCCCATCCCGCACTGAAAAAGGCATGTTTCACGGCGGCGTGTGATGTACGCAATCCTTTCTTCGGTCCCAATGGAGCAGCCCACATATTCGCTCCCCAAAAAGGAGCAGACGCAGATATGGTAAAGGAACTGGATATTGCCATGCAGCATCTTTCGGACGTCATATTCCACACTACCGGCAAAGACGTATCCTTGCATCCCGGTGCCGGTGCGGCAGGCGGCATGGGCGGCAGTCTCCACGCATTTTTGGATGCACAGTTGAAACCCGGCATAGAGCTTTTTTTGGAAACTCTGGACTTTGCAGAAAAGATTAAGGATGCCGACCTCATCATCACTGGAGAAGGGAAATCGGACCGGCAGACTCTTATGGGGAAAGTGCCTTCAGGCATCTTGCAGGAAGCAAGAAGGCAACATATTCCCGTCATCCTGCTGGCAGGAGCGATAGAGGATGCCGGGATACTGAATGCAGCCGGATTCCGGGGCGTATTCTCCATTACCCCCTCTCCCGTCTCTTTGGAGCAGGCCATGCAGCCTAAATTTGCTCAAGAAAATATCCGAAGGACAGTGGAGCAAATTTGCCGGATTTTCTTTTAACTCCCTCTAACTCCTTTAACATACCGATAGCACCAGATACCGACCACGTCGGCAATCAGCCAGCCGATGGGGATGGACCACCAGATGCCCGTCACCCCAATCTCAGGTATCGAAGCAAGCCAGTAAGAAAGAACTACACGGGTGCCCAGCGACAGCACGGTCAGCACAACAGACATGCCCGGCATACAGATGGCCCGGTAGTATCCGTACAGCAAAAACAAGATACCGATGCCACAGTAGAAAGCACCTTCAATGCGTAGGTACGCCACTCCCACCGCAATAATCTCCGTTTCGTCCGGACGGACAAAGATAAGTATCAACGGTTTGGCAAAGATGAAAACCAATACGGACACAAGGAGCGAAAAAACAACAGCCGTGACAAATGCACTGCGAACACCCCGGTGGATACGGTCGTAACGTCCGGCCCCGAAGTTCTGTGCAATAAAGGTGGAAAAGGCGTTCCCAAATTCCTGCACGGGCATATAGGCGAAAGAGTCTATCTTCACAGCTGCCGCAAAAGCTGCCATTACCGCTGTTCCAAAGCTGTTGACAAGTCCCTGTATCATCAGGATTCCCAGATTCATCACCGACTGTTGGACGCAAGTCAGTGTAGAGAAGGAAGCTATTTCCTTCAAGCAAGTACGGTCAAAACACATATCTTCATGATGCCATCGCAGTTCCGGACGCCTTCTGTAAGTATAAATGATGATGCCCAGAGCAGCTACTCCTTGAGCGAGGACAGTGGCCGCAGCCGCACCCTGAATCCCCCAATCCAGTTGTAGGATAAAAAACAAGTCGAGCGCTATATTCAGAACGACAGAAACTGCCAGAAACCAAAGCGGAGTGACAGAATCCCCTACTGCACGCAGCAGAGATGCGTAGAAGTTATAGATAAAGGTGAAAACTATACCGCAGAAGATTATCCACAAGTAGCTGCGCATCATGCCGTATATGTCTTGCGGAACCTGCAACAGCCGGAGAATAGGATCGAGCCAGATAAAAACGGCTACATTCAGTATCAGTGTCACGATACCTATCAGTACAAACGAACTGAATATGCTACGACGCAGTGCTACATGGTTTCCGGCACCATAATGTAAAGAGAACACAGTGCCACTGCCCATCGCCAGTCCCAGCAAAACGGATATAAGGAAAACCATCAGTGTGTATGCCGAACCGACCGCCGCCAACGCCCCTGCACCAATGCATTGGCCTACAATGAGCGTATCTGCAATGTTGTAGCATTGCTGCAAAAAAGACCCTACCATCATGGGTAGGGTAAAATGCAATAAAGTACCGGTTATGCCTCCTTGGGTGAGGTCTCCTTTCCGTAGCATCCTGCTTTTGTTTTTAAGAGTTTCATTTCCGGGTACAAAGATACAAAACCCTCCAACAAATCATCTGGACTCGACGAAGAAAGAGGCATGTAATAAAAAAGCAGAGGGTTAACCTCTGCTCTCCATACTGTTTTTGTCAGGATTCAGAATCTTTACGACCTGACGAACATCTCTCTTGTCTGCATTACCGTAAAGGCCAATCTGTTGTCCGGGTACTGTTCCCTTTTCATGTTCTGCCTGGGACAATGCTACTTTCGGGTCAATATGCCCTGCTTTCTTATCTATATTCATACCTATTGAGTTTTTCTAAATTCTTATATGAGAACAAGATAAAAAAGCAAATTGTTCAGCAGTGTCACGAGATATTTAGTAATTCCACTTCAAATATCAGTGTGGAATACGCCGGAATGGGGCCACTGGTACGTGTACCGTATCCCATGGTGTAAGGGATATATACAATCCAACGACTTCCGGGATGCATTCGTAGCAAGGCAATCTGCCAGCCCTCAATCACTTCATTCAGACGAAAAGCCTCCGGACAATTCCGTTTCCACGAATTATCGAACTCACGCCCATTGATAAGCGTGCCTTTATAATGCACAGATACTACACTGTTGAGACGTGGTGTCGGACCGTCTCTGCCTTCCTCCAATACCCGATAAAGTATGCCGCAAGGCAATTCCTTGATTCCTTCTGCCGTACGCAATTGCTCCAGAAACTGTTCGTTTTGCAATTTATATTCTTCTTTTCTACTCATATTGACTTTTTCAATACTTTACAATAATTTGTGCACTGCTTTCTTGCAGTTCCGCATATCCTTTTCCGTCAGCTCAGGATGCTTCTTGGTACCTCCCCTCTCAATGGTTTTCACAATCTTGAAACCACTCCATTTCAGAATCTCCCTGAAAGCTTTCACCACACCGTGCGTCTGATTATAGAGAATATTGAAAGGATAAGGGGTAGTACAAGTGCTTACCACAATCGCTTTCTTGCCCTTATGAAGCGGAAGGGGCATTCCCCAGGAGTTCTCCCCCATCATACCGTAAACCATACGGTCGAAAAGCACTTTCACTTCTCCCGGCATGTTTCCCCAATAGCAAGGGGCACCGATTATCACTGCATCGGCTTCTTTCATAGACTGCAACACTCTCTGTGCCCCATCCTCGGGCAGACAACACTTCAATGAACTGCGACACTTCATGCAACCGATGCAGGGATGTACCTGCAACTGTGGAACGTCTATATAAACTGTTCCAACTCCGCAGCCTTCAAGTTCCTGCTTCATCAGCTCCAACATTTTCGACATGTTGCCATGACGACGAGGACTACCGTTAAGAATCAATACCTTCATTGCATACTCTTAATTTTTCAGCAAAGGTCGGCATTTTCTACATAATAACCTTACTTCTTGTTCAGTTTTAGTTCTGTAATAAAAGCCACTATCAGTCCGATTCCACCAACACCCAGCACACAAGCCCCATAAATAAGGGAAACAGTCTCCCTATACATCCAGTCTCTGTCCGCAGTAAAGTAATTGGGAATCGTCGCATAGCAGATAAGATAACCCAGCAATAACCCAAGTCCCATACCAGCCAACAGACATCCTATTTTCAGGGCAGAGAACGAAAAGCTACTTCCACGTAATTTAGGCGTATCCATCTGAGGGAGTAGTCCCCGCTCGTCCATCTTCTCAATCAGCATGATTCTTTCCTTCTTACAAACAAACAGCTCAAACAATTTGTAAACTCCTAAAGTAATGATTGTCATCACCGCAGGCACCATAATAAAATCCATCATATTCGTTTCAATTTAAATTAGTAATTTCGTTTCTTTGTACCCTTTAGACGCGGCAGTTTACATGAGGTTACACTTTTCCGGAAAAATATTTTTTCTTCCGAAAATCTGTAACCAACCAAACAAACTTGCGTCTAACAGACAAAATGAAAGACGACGAGAGACATATCATCCAGCGCATCTTGAGGGGAGAGACTGCTCTTTACGAGCATTTTCTCAACACATACGGCCAGCAGGTATTCATCCTGGTGGCCCGTATCGTCTCCAACCAGGAAGATGCCGAAGAACTGACCCAAGATGTCTTCCTGAAAGCCTTCCAGCATCTCTCGTCTTTCAAGGGCACCAGTTCTTTTTCGACGTGGATTTATTCGATTGCATATAATACGGCCATCTCGAATGCACGGAAAAAGAAATTTGATACCTTTGTCATGGATGATACACTGCTTGCCAACATATCCGATACACAAGTAGATGAAGCCTTAAATGATGAAGGGGAAGAGCAAATTGCCAAATTGAACAGAGCCATGGAGCAACTCGATTCCGAGGAACAGGCACTGATAAGCCTGTTCTATTATGAAGAAAAAACATTGAATGAGGTCGCTCTCATCCTGGGACTGACGGAAAGCAACGCAAAAGTGAAGCTACACCGTATACGTAAAAAGATTTATGTGTTGATGAAACAAGAAAAAGTATGAACGAAGAACTAAAAGATAGAGGATTGAAAAAGGCGGTAAGAGAACAGACTACTTTCCGCCTGCCGTCCAATTTTACCTACCGCACCATGCAGAAGGTAGAAGAAGCCATACGTCTGCGCGAGAAGAAATCAGAAAGAAGAATTCTGCTTGCAACTATTGCCGCTGCTATCTTCTTGATAGGTGTCAGTGGGACAGGATTGGTTCTGTACTTCGGAGACAGCATCCGGGAAGCCTTTACGCCCACCACCCTCCCACAGTCAGAAAGTATCCAGATTCCTTGCTTTTATCTCCTACTGATTCTGACCATTCCGCTTTTCATCCTGTTTGACCGGTGGATGAGAAAACTGTATTTCAAACATCACACTCCTAAGCTTCCAGAGTTCTGAACGAAAAACGGGGATGTCTTTTAGTGGAAGACATCCCCGTTTCAGTTTATATCAATTCATTTAGTCCAGTTTATGAATCACCAGTCCCGAACGCAACTTCGGCTCAAACCAAGTTGTCTTGGGAGGCATGATGTTGCCCGTATCGGCGATGTCCATCAGCTGCTTCATGGAAACGGGATAGAGGGCCAATGCCACTTTCATCTCACCACTGTCCACCCGCTTCTTCAACTCTCCCAGACCACGGATGCCGCCTACAAAGTCAATACGCTTGTCGGAACGAAGGTCTTTGATGCCGAGCACTTCATCCAGTATCAGATTGGAGGAGATGGTTACATCCAGTACTCCAATGGGGTCGTTATCATTATAAGTACCCGGTTTGGCAGTAAGGCTGTACCACTTTCCGTTCAAATAGAGGGAGAAGTTATGCAGTTCGGACGGCTTATAGATGTCCTCACCTTTCTCCTCCACGATGAAATTCTTGCCCACAGCAGCCAGAAACTCTTCGGGAGTCATGCCGTTCAAGTCCTTCACCACCCGGTTATAGTCAATAATAGTCAACTGGTTGGCAGGGAAGCACACAGCCATGAAGTAGTTGTACTCTTCGTCACCACGGTGATTGGGATTTTGCTTGGCTTTCTCCGCACCCACCAAAGCGGCAGCGGCACTGCGATGATGCCCATCGGCAATGTAGAGAGCGGGCATTTGGGCAAACTCTTGGGTAATGGCATCAATGTCCTCCTGCTTGTCTATAATCCAGAAGGTATGGCCGAAACCGTCACCCGGAGCGATAAAGTCGTATACCGGTTTCCCCGCTGTATAACGGGAAATGACGGCATCCAGTGCAGCGTTATCGGGATAGGCAAAGAATACGGGCTCAATGTTGGCATTGTTCACGCGGACATGCTTCATACGGTCCTCCTCTTTATCACGACGAGTCAACTCGTGCTTCTTGATAACGCCGTTCATATAATCGGGAACATAGGCACCGACAACAAGACCGTACTGTGTCTTGCCGTTCATGGTCTGGGCATAGACGTAATAGTTTTCTTTATCGTCCTGCACCAGCCAGCCTTTCTCCTGGAACATACGGAAGTTCTCTGCAGCTTTCTGATAAACACGTTCGTCATGCTCATCCGTACCGACGGGAAAATCTATTTCCGGCTTGATAATATGATATAGGGATTTTTCATTACCTTCCGCTTCTATGCGGGCTTCCTCTGAATTGAGTACATCATACGGGCGGGAAGCTACTTGTTCTACTAAGTCTTGGGGAGGACGGACTCCTTTGAAAGGTTTAATGATTGCCATGGTAATTAGATGTTTTAATGGAATACTTAGGCGCAGATTACACGGAACTGTACGGAAAATAAAAACTCCGTGAAATCCGCGTAATCCGCGCCTACTAAAAATATTACTTGTTTACGCGGAACTTCTCGCAACCGTCTTTCAGGAAGCCTACAATCTGCTTGGCAGCGGCAATACCTGCGTTGATATTGGCTTCAGCAGTCTGGGCACCCATCTTTTTCGGTGTAGAGAAATAACGTCCGGCAAACTTGGCTGCAAATGTTTCATTGGCAGCAGGCATAATGTCGGTCATGTATTTCAAGTCGGTGCGCTCTTCCATCAGCTGGATAAGCTCTGCTTCATTGATGACTTCCTTACGGGCTGTGTTCACCAGCAGTCCGCCCTTCGGCATCTTGTTCACCAATGCATAATTGATGGAATTCTTCGTTTCGGCAGTTGCAGGAATATGCAGGGAAACGACGTCGCAAGTAGAGTAAAGCTCTTCAGCAGAACCCACAGCCTTCACTCCATCCTTCTCGATTACTTCTTTCGGGCAGAAAGCGTCGAACGCATAAATCTCCATACCGAAGCCTTTGGCAATACGGGCTACGTTGCGGCCTACGTTACCATAAGCGTGGATACCCAGCTTCTTGCCCATCAGTTCAGTACCGGAAGTACCGTTATACATATTACGGACAGCCATCACCATCAAGCCAAAAGCTAATTCGGCCACAGCATTGGAGTTCTGTCCCGGAGTATTCATTACACATACATTGTGGGCAGTAGCTGCTTCCAGGTCCACATTATCATAACCGGCACCGGCACGCACCACAATCTTCAGTTCCTTGGCGGCATCCAGCACTTCAGCATCAATGATGTCACTGCGGATAATGATAGCGTTGGCATCTTTCACAGCCTCCAACAGCTTGGCTTTTTCACCATATTTTTCCAGCAGCACAAGTTCGTAACCTGCTGCTTCTATTTCTTTACGGATACCGTCTACTGCCACTTTGGCAAACGGTTTGTCTGTTGCAACTAATACTTTCATAATTTCATGATATTAAAAAGACTCACCACAGATGACACAGATTATCACAGAGTTTAATCATAAAAACAATCTGTGCAAATCTGCGTAATCTGTGGTGAAAAACAATATTATTAATGAAGTTTCTCAAATTCCTGCATGCAGTCAATCAGAGCCTGCACACTTTCCTTCGGCATGGCATTGTAGCAGGATGCACGGAATCCACCTACAGAACGGTGTCCCTTGATACCTACCATACCTCTTTCGGTAGCGAACTTCAAGAAGTCAGCTTCCAATTCCTTGTATTCGGGAGCCATCACAAAGCAGATGTTCATGCGCGAACGGTCTTCTTTGGCAGCCGTACCCACAAACATTTTGTTACGGTCAATTTCAGCATACAGCATATCGGCCTTTTCGATGGCACGGCGTTCCATTTCCTTCACGCCGCCCTCTGCCTTAATCCAACGCAATGTCTGCAGGGCTGCATAGATAGGGACAACGGGAGGAGTATTGAACATGGAACCGCTATCCACATGCGTCTGATAGTTCAACATGGTCGGAATATAGCGAGATACCTTACCCAGCGCGTCATTCTTCACGATGACGAATGTAACACCGGAAGGAGCCAGATTCTTCTGCGCACCACCATAGATACAGATATATTTGGACACGTCGATAGGACGGGAGAAAATATCAGAAGACATATCGGCCACCATCGGAACGTTTACGTCCAAATCCTCTTTCAGTTCCGTACCGTAGATTGTATTGTTGGTAGTGATGTGGAAATAGTCTGCATCAGCAGGCACTGTATAGTCCTTCGGAATATAAGTATAAGTAGATTCAGCGGAAGAAGCGACTTCAACTACTTCACCGAATGCCTTAGCTTCTTTCATGGCTTTTTTGGCCCATACACCCGTATTCAGGTAAGCAGCTTTCTTTTCAAGGAAGTTGAAGGGTACCATGCAGAATTCCAAACTGGCACCACCGCCCAAGAACAGTACCGAATATCCTTCGGGGATATTGAGCAATTCTTTGAATAATGCCACAGCTTCGTCCACAACGGGTTGGAAGTCTTTGGCACGGTGGCTGATTTCCATCAGTGAGAGGCCTGAGCCATTGAAATCAAGAATAGCCTGTGCCGTATTCTCAATCACCTCACGAGGAAGGATAGAAGGTCCTGCATTGAAATTATGCTTTTTCATTTGAAGTTTGTTTTGGTTATACAATTTCGTTCATTAATGTCTTTCGACTTTGCGAAATTACGGAAATATTTCTTCAAAACAAACCTTTCCTGATGAAATTCTATTTTTAAGCCGCATTTAGCTTACTTTTTAATGGTTTATACAAGATATATGCACCATTTTGTTATCTTTACTTATCAAGGATAATACTTTTAGAGAAACTAAAAGCAAGGCGGTTTCATTACTTCATATTCAAAAGAATAAGCGCAAATAAAATGAATATTTATAAGATAAATCACTTTGCTTCCTCGATAACAGTTTTCATTCCCTTGATTTTTTCACCGCGTACCAGCGTCAACAATTGTTTCATTTTACTGCGGCGCACGGCTACAAAGGCATAGTGTTCCTTTACATCCACCTGCCCGACATCTTCACGCGCCATTCCTCCTTTTTTATACAAGAAGCCGACAATATCTATCTTGTTCAACTTATCCTTTTTCCCTTTACCTATATATAAGGTAGCCCATCGGGGCTTGGCCGGTTTGGGAAGCGTCTCCGGAAACTCGTACGTTTCGATGTCTTCAGAAATGTACTCGGGTACCCGCTCCTCGACATGCAGAACAAGATATGCATTTCCCGATGCCTCCCAGCGGGCAGTACGTCCATTACGGTGTGTATAGGCTTCCTCGTTTACGGGAGGATGGTAATGCACCACATTCTCAATACCCGGAATATCCAGTCCGCGGGCGGCAAGGTCTGTAGATATCAGTACGGCGCAACTGCCATTGCGGAACTTGTAAAGCGCACGTTCGCGGTCGGGCTGCTCCATACCGCCATGGAACATGTCGCAAGGGAACTTCCTGGCTTGCAGGTACCCGGCAACACGCTCCACGCTTTCACGATAATTGCAGAATACCAAAGTGGAATGATAGCCGAGGGTACAAAGCAGGTTATAGAGGGTTTCCAGTTTGTCCTTCTCCGGAGAAACGACCTTATGCAGCCGCAGACGCGGAGCAAGGGCTTCCGGAGCAAGAAAATCAAGCTTCATGAGCCGGGAGCCGGAAGACGGGGAATCACCTCCTACTCCGGCAAATTGCGGTATTTCCTCTGCATCGGTGGCCGAGAGAAGCACACGCTTTTTCAGTGAGGGAAGCTGCCCGATAACCTCTGCCATCTCGTCATGGAAACCGAACTCAAGACACTTGTCGAATTCATCTATCACCAGAGTGACGACAGTGGCGGCATTGAAATTCTCTTTCCTCAAATGGTCGCTCATACGTCCCGGAGTACCGATAATGACGGCGGGATGAATGCCTTTCATTGTCCGGTGTTCTTCCATAGCAGGGCGTCCGCCATAGCAGCTCATAGCCTTGAAAGGAGTTCCCATAGACTTGAACACAGTTTCTATCTGCAAAGCCAATTCGCGTGAAGGTACTAGTACAAGAGCCTGCACACCTTGTATATCCGCTTTCAAGGTCTGTACCAGCGGAAGGAGAAAAGCCAGTGTCTTACCCGAACCGGTGGGCGAAAGAAGTACTAAATCTTTAGCTGATTGATAGGCTTCCTTAGCAGCCTCCTGCATCGGAGTAAGTTCTTGTATCTTCAAATTATGAAGTATATCCGAAAGTTCCATGAATATCTCTTTTTTAATCAATATGCAAAGATACGGATAAGAAGTCAGTTTCCATCAAAACAAAAACAGCTTTTAAGAAAGCTACCTAAATCATGACATGCCCGTCATACTAAAAGGGGAGACTCTCCTTATAGTTTCTGAAGCTTTTACCAAGCCCAATCGTCAGCACTATAAGTAGCTTCTACAGTCTTCTCTATCTCATTAGGCAGGTTACAGAAGAAGTCGATACCGGTTTCGTACTCCAAATTTTTAATAGAAACGGCATAAACCATAAATTCATCTTTTCCAGGTTTTTCTGGCAATAATTCAGAATGAGGGACTAAAAAAGCGATAGTATGATAAACCCCTGCCTTCTCGCTCAACAGAGCCATGTAATAATAGCTGGGGCAAATGAGTCCGCCAAGTGTCAGCCCGTCGGCATTAGTGGTGGGATAAAGCCCGTCATTGGCTTTCTTCACACCTGTGAAATTGGTAAGCAAACGGTCAGTAGTACCACCTTTCACGACATAAAGTTTGTCGTATGTGCCATTGATGGTGGAACGTCCCCAAGTCTGCACCTGCTTCTCAAGAGCCGCCCAATACTTTTGATTGAAACTCCCTATCTGTGGCGAGATATTACTGTAGTAGAAGGTCTGCTTATTGGCACTTTTACTGTACACACGGTCTTCGCTGGCACAAAGATGCCCCTTGTCGTACCCATCGCTCTTATGCATGGATTCAGTCACCTCCACGCTGTTGTCAATATTGGGGTCGTCTTGATTCCACTCGTTGGCACGCTTCACGTTGTCTTGCGCAGTAATCGGGTCGAAACTGAATGCCACCCAAGCCGAATGCTTCTTGGAAGCGATGTATTCCAAAGAGAAATTGAGTACCTGCCCGGCACCTTCCTCATCAGACACGCCTGCATAGTATTCAATATATTGATTGGTTGCATTGAGAGCTGGGATTTCAAGATTGTCTGCTTTATTGTTATCAGCAATATTGGCATTTTTCACATCTATATCCTCAGAAGCCACATACTCTATGCCCACTTCATTACCGTGAATATAGGCCACGCGGAGCTTGCCCATCTGATAATGATTGTAGCGGTTGAAACGCACCCAATAGCACGTAGAGGGTTTCACCTCAACGCTTTCGCTGAAAGCATCGGCAGACGGAACAACAGTAAGCCCTTCCAGCGACTCACTATTAACAGGAGCAAATGCGTAATTACGCCCGGTAAAAGCTTTGGACTGGATATAGAAAGGGGTGCCGATAGCCTTGGGCTTATACACGTTGAAACCATTGTCGCTCGACTCATAGCCCTTCATCACGTAAGTATCCGAACCCTGCTCGGTAGGTATTATCTCGGGAATGAGCGAAGCCTCTGAAGAATCATCACATCCAGCCAGCCAAATTCCGACCAGCAAAAGAAATAAGTAAGACAGTTTTTTCATCTATGTTTCTAAATTTGATTTTACGATACTAAGAATGCAAATGTGGTAATGGACAGTAAAGTCCATTACCACATTGTCTATTGCACAACCTCAGGAATTATTCCTTCACCACAAAGTTACTCATGTAGAATGTAGGAGCAAATCCAGGATCAGTATTACTTGCATAACGGAATGCCACATATACTTTCTTGCCCACATAGTCAGCCATGGAAGTACGCATTTCGATCTCTTTAGAGCTTGTAGGCCACTCGAACGACAACGGATCACTCCAAGCCGCTCCCTGCAATGCTGCAATCTTCTCTTCCTCAGTAGCAGTAGAAGCCGCAGGGATATAATTTTCGGACACATGTACAGACACTGCGTTCTCAATTTTGCCTCCATACAAATAGTCTGCCGAAGCAGTGAATACCATCTGTGGGGCAATAGCTTCGGTAAGATCTACCTCACCGGTTACAAGCCATGCCTCCGTATCGCGGTTACGCTGATAATAACCGCTTGCCTTGATACGGGTATAACCTGCACCTGCACTCCATACATAATTCATGCCATCAAGCTTCACATTCACAATCTGGGCATCGTTATGAAGTTCACCAGCAAAGTCATTGCTATAATACTCTTTTGCTTCCATCCATTTGCCGTCAGTCTTCAGGAATGCCATTTCAGCAGTTTCCGTTTCGGTATTCTTCTTCACCCATGCAGTGCCATCGAAGCCATATTCATCGGCCATCACATCATACTCCTTATTTCCGAAATAAACTACTGCCTTGACATCCCCGCTCTGTGCGTAAGGGAATGCATTCTTCAGATAAACGGGCAATACGGCATCAGCATCGCTCAAATAGTCCGAACCGGTAGAAACATAATCGGCAGGTTGCATCACACGGATACCGATACTTGCGCTTTCTTCGTAGGCAGTCCAAGCCGAACCGTCATACTGGTAGAGAGCAGAAGCATTTGGCTTCACGTCTGATGCACGGGTAACGGCACGAGCAGGCATTTCAGCTTCTGATTCAGGAATCTCCTTATAAATATCCACACCCTCATAATACCCTGATACGGTACTTGTAAGTGACATATTCTTAAACTCTACAGTAGGCGCACACTCTGTAGTACTCTTATAACGGAAAGCAATGGCTATCTTCTTGCCCTCGTAAGCACTCAGGTCAATATCACCGGAATTTACATAATTCCAATTCTTGCCTTCCGGCCATTGAGGTACATTCAGAGCCTTCCATTCAGCAGTAGCCACATCATCCACATAATCTTCCGAAGCCAGCAATTCAATAAAATCAGCACGATTGTTACCATTCAAGAAATTAATGGCAATATCTACCTTAAGAAGAGGAGCCTTCGCTTTTGCTAAATCTATAATAGGAGAAACCACCCATGCTTCCGATTCAAAATCGCTATCTCCTACATGAGCACTACCCTTCCAACCATATTTACCATCCACCTTCCATACATTAGTTAACGTGCCGGTAAGTTTCACATTTTGAGTAGTGAAACCGCCCTCGTTTCCATTGAACGACTCATTCATATAAATGCCCAACGTAGCATTCGGATAAGAACCGTATGAATAAGAGTTTCCTTTTTCATAGAAATTCAGCTTGATGATTTTGTCCTTTTCCACATTTTTTACATCAAATGCCTTACGGTCATAGTTGTAAGCAAAGCTCCAATCCCCACCCTCGGGTATGGAAGTACCGATGTTGAAACTGTTAAACGTACCACTCTGATAAATGAACTTGCCATCCGGACGTTGCATAGTGAAACCTTTTTCCGTAGGAGTAAGTGTCATGATATGATTGGACACATCGCTGGTGATGAAACCATCCGCAATCTCTACCGGTTCACCCTCCATATAACCATACGTCTTATCCGGGTCTTTGAACTGACCGAAAGGAATCCAAGTATTGTCCTTCGTCGGAGCCACAATGACATAATTACCTCCTTCGGCATCAATAGAAGTTACTTTCTGGTATACCATTTTCACTGCACCGCCGCCTGTACTGGGCTCGGTCTCCGACCAAGCGTAATTCACTTGGCACACATCTCCCGTCTTCGGGTTCTTGATACCTTCCTTCAACAAAGCAGGAAGCTTCTTCAACGTAGAAGGGGTGAGATATTTCACTACCATGCTTTCCCCCCATACTGTAGCGTAATTATCAGAAGTAAGATCGAAAGTCTGAGCTTCGTTTATCTTCGAGAGATATTCAGGTTGCTCCTTGCCGATATTGTACTGCACCAGCACCTTGGAACCATCTGACAGATATGCGTAGAGCGAATCGACAAATGCAGGCAGATAATCTTCAGGAGCTACCATATCAGTAAACATCTTGGTTTTACCCAGCTGGTTCAATGCCGTAAGATAAGTCTGCCCCTCGGGATCCTTGGCGAGAGCTATCCCTTGGTTCTTCGGCATAGAAGCTATTTTGCCATAATGGGCATCAGCCAATACGAGGGTATCGGTACTGACATCCGTGATGGTTTCTTTTTCATCAAATCCGGGGAAATTATCCTCGTTATAATCGCAGGCCCCAAGTGCAAACAGCGAAGCCAGTGCGGTTCCTAATAATATATGTTTTTTCATAAATATGTTCGCTTAGAAATTCAACTTCAATCTTACAGTATAAGTACGTCCCCAACCATAGATAACACGTGTGGCCGTCTCCCAGTCATGGTTACTTCCATCGCGTGCATCGGCTATGTACTCTTGGTTGAACAAGTTGTTCACATTGCCGCTCAGTGTAGCACGAATCTTACCGAAGTCAAAGGTATATCCTGCACTTACATCAAATGTGCTCCATGAAGGAATCTCCCAAGGTTTTTCCACCACGTAAGCCTCTTTTTGAGTGGCTTGGCTCGCATCAATGTCATAATCGGCATAATTGCGTGCAAAGAAGTTCCAGTCTGCATTAAGACGCAAGCCTTTCATTGGGCGGAATGTCACTCCCAAAGCAGCTGTAGTCTGAGCAGAACCGCCCACCTGTACATTATCCATTTCAATGGTATACTTGTACTGATCTACATTACTCATATCTGTCACCACTTCACCACGGCTATTCGCCATAATCTGGCCTTCAGTATTCATCATGAAGCCTTTCGCTGTCCCATTCCAGCGCCAGTCTCCCCAAGAGAACATACCGTTAACTTCCATCCAGCGGAAAGGCTTGGCAATAAAGTCAAGCTCTATACCCATGTGGTTAGCCTGCGCACCGGTCATGTTCATTGTCCAACGCTGGGAAGCCCCGTTTACGTCTTCATAGGATCCGGTATCATATAAAGCCTTGTCTTTCCACATAGTATAATAGGCGTTTACATTGGCTGAAAAATACTGGCTACGATATCCATAACCTAATTCGAAAGAGTAAACTTTCTCATTCTTAGCATCGGGATTACGCTCATGTGAACTCTGAGAATTGATGAAGGTATTATCAAAAATAGGAGCACGGCTGATAAATCCGGTATTGAAGAATACGTTATTGTAATCATCAAGGTTGTAATTCAAACCAGCTTTCACATTGCCTCCCAAATAATGCTTCTTCGAAGACAGCTGTTTGTCACCACTATAATAAAAACGGTCTTTACGCCAATAACTGGTATTTGTAAGACCACCTGAAACAAATGCACTCACTTTATCTTTATTATACTCCAATTGGGCAAAACCACCTTCGTACATCACAAAACCGTCGTAGTCACGACGAATCACATCTCCTACTCCCAACTTCTGGTTTACCCAGGAGGTGACTCCACCATTCACACTATTCTCAGCCAATACACTCTTACGGTTATAAGAGTCTACATAATACTGCCCTCCAAAAAGATCGGTAATGACATTCTTGTGCAAACCTTTATAATAGCGGAAGTCAATACCACCATAGAAATCAAAGTAATCACCAAACTTAGTGGTATAAGTAGAAATCAATCCTGTCCAGAAATGGTCGTTCGAGGCTTTGTTCATAATCATCAGCGAACCTTTATAACCGGGCATTCCACTCACATTCACCGGATTAGTATAGTTATCTGCATTAAGCTTATCCACAGCATCATAATCAAAAGTACCATCAGGACAACGGAACTGAGTGTTCACCGTACCATCACTGGCCGTACCGTACCAAGAGCTGGTGTACCCCGTTACCCCCGTACCACTATAGCCCGCACCAGTACCGATAGACATATAAGCTGCTGTACTGAGGCTTGACTTATGGTTGATTTGCCACAAATGATTAAGAGACATCTGGGGCTTATGGTATTCGTTACGTGAAGAGTTCATCACTTGTCCATTGCGATAACCGAAAGTAGAGTTGTAACGATAGGGACTTTCCTCACCCATCCATTGTTTTACACGCTGATACTCCTTGATATTCAAACCATTTGCCATATTACGCTGATTATGCCACTGAGGTGCTCCAAAAGCTGTAAATGAAAGTTGATGGTTGTCATTGATACGTTTTGCAATACTCATGAACCAAGTGTAGGCCTCGGATTCCGTACCTTGAATATAACCGTCGCGTTTATCTCTGGCACCCAATAAAGTAAAGGCCCAACCATCTTTTGTCAGACCGGAAGAGACACTGAACATCACTTTACTGTAGCCGTCATTACCCATGCCGTAAGAGATGAAGCCGCCTTTCTTGGCATCAGTAGTCTTGGTTATAATGTTTTGTGAGCCACCTACTGAAGGAGTTGACACCTTGCTGGCACCAAGTCCACGTTGTACCTGAATACTGCTGGCCACATCAATCAAACCACCCCAGTTACTCATGTATACTTTCTGGTTTTCCATTCCGTTCATGGGTACACCGTTAATCATCATAGCCACATATTCTGACTTAAAACCACGAATCTTTATGTTGGAATCACCAAAGCCACCTCCCTCATTAGAAGCATAAACACCCGGAGTAGATTTCAAGATTTGCGGTAACTCCTGAGAACCTATCTTATCTTCAATAAATACGGGGTCGACAGTAGATACTGCAACCGGAGTCTTGCGTGCCACAGCAATAGACGATGTAATCACTACGTCCTTCAGCATCACAGCATCCGGTTCCATTGGGATAGCACCCAAATCCACAGAAGCGCCCTTCTGCGTAATCTTCTTCTTCTGGTCTTTATACCCCACATACTTGAATAGCAATGTCGCATTCGAAGCAACGCTTTGCTTGAAATAGCCATCAATGTCGGTCACCGATCCTTGTGTAGTACCTTCCACCATGACGGCGGCACCCACTAACGGTTCACCTGTTTCTGAATCAACAAGCTGACCTCTCACTGTAGTCTGAGCAAATGCAGCGGCACTGAATACCGACAACACTGCAACCAACAGGAATTGAATTAGATGTTTTCTCATAATTCTGTTTTTTGTTAATAGATAGTGTTAATTAAACATTAATTTATGTTTTAAGTCGCAAATATAACTAATAAAAACGAGATTAATGTTATATTTATGTTACATTTTTTGAAGGTAGAAAGGCTTTTTTGAGATATTTTTAAACAAAAAAAGCCCTGCATTCTACAGCAGGGCTTTCGTATTGTCAACAAGTAAAAGAATATACTTTCAAATTCGCACTGAAATCAGTCATTCATGAGCTTTCTATAACGTACACGGGTGGGTTCTTCTTTCCCAAGACGTTTCTGTTTATTTTCCTCATATTCGGAATAAGAGCCCTCAAAGAAGAACACATTGGAGTCTCCTTCGAAAGCGAGGATATGCGTACAGATACGGTCGAGGAACCAACGGTCGTGACTGATGACCACGGCACATCCGGCAAAGTCCTCCAAACCTTCTTCGAGAGCACGGAGCGTATTCACGTCGATGTCGTTGGTGGGCTCGTCCAGCAACAGTACATTACCTTCTTCCTTTAGGCAGAGCGCCAGGTGCAGACGGTTGCGCTCACCACCGGAAAGCACCCCGCAGAGCTTTTCTTGGTCGGCGCCGGAGAAGTTGAAACGGGACAGATAGGCGCGTGCATTGATGTCGCGTCCACCCATGCGAATTAGGTCGTTTCCACCGGAGATGACTTGATATACGCTCTTGTTGGGGTCGATATCCTTGTGCTGCTGGTCCACGTAGGCCACCTTTACGGTCTCCCCTACCTCAAACTCGCCTTTATCTGCCTTTTCCAGCCCCATGATAAGGCGGAAAAGCGTGGTCTTACCGGCACCGTTAGGGCCGATGATACCCACGATTCCGTTGGGCGGAAGCATGAAGTTGAGGTCATCGAACAGCAGTTTGTCGCCAAACGCCTTTGCCACATGCTTGGCTTCAATCACTTTATTACCCAGACGGGGACCGTTCGGGATAAAGATTTCCAGCTTCTCTTCCTTCTCCTTCACGTCCTCGTTCAGCAATTTGTCGTAGGAGTTCAAACGTGCTTTACCCTTTGCCTGGCGGGCCTTGGGAGCCATACGCACCCACTCCAACTCACGTTCCAGCGTCTTGCGGCGCTTGCTGGCAGTCTTTTCCTCCTGCTCCATACGCTTGGTCTTCTGTTCCAGCCAGCTGGAGTAGTTACCCTTCCAGGGAATGCCTTCACCACGGTCCAGCTCAAGAATCCAGCCGGCAACGTGGTCGAGGAAGTAACGGTCGTGCGTTACGGCAATCACCGTACCCTCGTACTGCTGCAAGTGTTGTTCCAGCCAGTCAATGGATTCGGCATCGAGGTGGTTGGTGGGCTCGTCAAGGAGAAGCACGTCAGGCTTCTGCAACAATAGGCGGCAGAGAGCCACACGACGGCGTTCACCACCGGAAAGATGTTCTACGGACTGGTCTTCGGGCGGACAACGGAGGGCGTCCATGGCGCGCTCCAGCTTGCTGTCGAGGTTCCAGGCATCGGTCGCGTCAATGATGTCCTGCAACTCGGCCTGGCGGGAGAAGAGCTTGTCCATCTTGTCCTGGTCCTCATAATATTCGGGCAAGCCGAACTTCTGGTTGATTTCCTCGTATTCTGCCAGCGCGTCCACAATGGGCTGCACGCCTTCCATTACAATTTCCTTCACGGTCTTGGTGGGGTCGAGGTACGGTTCCTGAGCCAGATATCCCACAGAATATCCCGGCGAGAACACCACTTCGCCCTGATAGGACTTATCCAATCCGGCGATAATCTTCAGCAGGGTCGATTTACCCGAACCGTTCAGACCGATGATACCGATTTTTGCCCCGTAGAAGAACGAGAGGTAAATGTTCTTCAGTACCTGCTTGTTGTTCTGCTGAATGGTTTTATTCAGCCCAACCATAGAAAAGATAATCTTTTTATCGTCTACTGTTGCCATGTATTTAATGATTAATGTTCAGTGATAATGATTAATATCAAGGATTGATGGGGACAAAGATAAGAAAAAAGATGATATTATTTTGCAAATTTCAAAAAAGTATCTATCTTTGCACCCGCTTAACAGCAATGAAGGATTGAATCGCTAGCTCAGCAGGTAGAGCACAACACTTTTAATGTTGGGGTCTTGGGTTCGAGCCCCAAGCGGTTCACATAGAAACAAAGCCAGAAGGCGACAAAAAGAAAAAAGTCCTACAATATCAATGTATTGTGGGACTTTTTTTATGTTTCCATCTTACCTGAAAGTCCCAAAAGGGTACGAAAAGAAAAGTTGGACATCCAAACAGTGGTACAATTGGTACAGTGGGTACAGCGCCTCTTCTGCTTCACACACATGCGCTTATGTACATTACTTCATAACGCGTACATTATTTATATACATGCGTGTGTGAGATAGAAGAGACGCTGTACCCACTGTACCAACTGTACCCATAAACCTCACCTTTACGCCGCTCAAGTTCACCTTTACACGGCCCAACCTCACCTTTGCTTATGTCACTTCACCTCTTCCAGATAAAGCACACGGCTCGAATAGTCGTTCTGCTTGTGATAGTCCACCTTATGGTTGTAGGGAATCTCCAGCCCGTTTGCCATGAGGTAGGCACCACTGAAACTCTTTCCTTCGTAGTTCAAGGGAACATTATCTATACGGTTCAGCTCATGTACCCGGTATTGCTTGTCAGCACAGAGACCGGCCATCTTCACACGCGGCAGGTGCTGGTTACAGAAATGTTCCGTCTTCCACCAATAGAAAACTGCCTTGTCCTTCTCCGGAGCCACGTACATCAGAGAAGCCACACCTTGCTTGTCATAAGGAGAGAGCAGGCGGTAAATGTCTCCCAACTGTACTACGGGACGGATGGTCTTGTACTCGGCAATGGCATTCTTGCAAAGAGCCTTTTCTTCTTCCGTCATATTTTTGGGCTGGATTTCCATACCCAAACGACCACTCATGGCAACGTCTATCCGATATTTCAGAGGAATGGTGCGGAACGTCTGATGATTGGGGGCAGCACTGATATGCGATGCCATAGCGATGGCGGGGAAGAAATAGGAAGTTCCCCACTGCATATAGACACGCTGAAGGGCATCAGTATTGTCACTCACCCAGAATTCATCAAAGTAAGGCAGCACTCCGTAGTTGGCACGACCGCCGCCACTGGCACATGCCTGGATGGTAAGGTCAGGATATTTGGCACGGATGCGCTGGCAGATTTTCTCGAAGCCGCGGTGGAATTCGATGTACATGTGGCTCTGATTATCCTTCGTCAGATATTGCGAACCGTGGTTCTGGACAGACATATTGGCGTCCCACTTGATGTAATCTATTTCAGGATAAGAGGTCATCAGGTTGTCTACCACACCGAAAACGAAGTCCTGCACGGCAGGATTGGCAAGGTCAAGCACTACCTGCGTGCCGCCGCGTCCCAACACAACGTCACGTTCGGAAGCTTTAAGTACCCAGTCGGGATGCTTCTCGTAGAGTTCGCTGGTAGTGTTCGCCATCTCCGGCTCAATCCAGATGCCAAACTTGACGCCATGTTTCTTGGCATCACTCAGCAAGCCTCCAATGCCGTTCGGAAGCTTGTTCTTGTCCACCACCCAGTCGCCGAGTGATGAGCTGTCGTTCTTACGGGGATACTTGTCGCCAAACCAGCCATCGTCCATCACGAACAACTCGCCACCCATGGAGGCAATGTCCGCCATCATTTGATCCATACCTTGCTGGTTGATGTCAAAGTACACGCCTTCCCAACTATTCAAAAGAATCTTGCGGGGGGTAGTGCCGTGCGCCAGTTTGTGCAGGCGTGCCCAGCGATGGAAGTTACGGCTGCCGCCACTCAAGCCTTCATTACTATAAGTCAGGGCAAGTTCGGGAGTGCGGAAAAGTTCGTCCTTCTTCAAGGAATAAGTAGAGTTCTCTTCGTTGATTCCGGCAAAGAAATGGTGGTATTCATCATCGTGTGTCTCAATGCGGAGTTTGTAGTTGCCGCTGTAACAGAGGGCTGCACCAATCACGTTGCCCGTGTTCTCCTGCGGACGACCGTCGAGGGAGAACATCACTTCGGCATGGTCAGTATGGGAATTGCGCACACCGTCCTTATTCTTGATAACCTTCATGCCCGGAGTGAGAGGTTCCTGCGTCAAAACCCCTTCATTGGCCCAGGAACCGGAGAGATGGGACAGCCATACATCGCCGCGGCGGATGGGCAGATAGCCGGAGGCAAACTGATTGAGCACCACCGGCTTCTTCTCCTGATGGGAGATTTCAGTCCAGGATTCTATCACGTCGGCATCCTGCCAGGCACGGTAACAGACGTTGACGAAGAAGGGATACACCTTATCCTTCAGTGCCACGACAGTCGTCACGGCATTCCCTTCCTTTTCGGTAGTCACGTTCAATACTTCGAGCTGGAGGGTCATGTTACCGTCGGCATGCTTCACAGCGAGGGCCGTCTCCACGGGAGCATTCAATCCATATTCGGGATAGGCTGCATGGTTCGCTTCTGCCGCAGAGATATTCTGCAAGTCGGCTTCAGAAAGTCTGTTACCATAATACAAGTGTCTCAGTGTACCGCCTTCAGGAACCGAAAGCACCAAAGAGGTTTTCGGAGTGGATACACATACGTTTTGAGCCAACAAACTGCCGGTCAGCAGCAGTGCTCCAAAGAGAAAATTTGTTCGTTTCTTGAAATTCATGCTTTTCTTGTTTAGATTCTATATTCATTTAGCTGTGAGCAAATGTAGGCGTTTCCCCGAAGATAAAATAGTATCATTTTATCATATCCTTATACAAATTCTATTTCCGGCTGACAATTGTCCCCGTGGCTTGGTTGGCAGGCATCACCAGCACTTCCGCAATCTGGATATGCTCGGGGACGGCAGCGGCGAAATAGACCACTTCGGCTATATCGTCGCCGGTCAGCGGGCGTATACCTTTATATACATTATCGGCCGCCTCCCGGTTACCACGGAAACGGACGACGGAGAAATTGGTTTCCACCAACCCCGGCTTGATATTCGTTACGCGTATCGGGGTATCCACCAGGTCGATGCGGAGTCCGTCGGAAAGGGCCTTGACGGCAGCCTTGCAGGCACAGTACACACTGCCTCCCGGATAAGCGTAATCTCCGGCAATGGACCCCATATTGATAACGTGACCACGGCCTCGCTCCACCATACCGGGAACCACGAGGCGGGTCATGGCAAGCAAGGCTTTCACGTTAGTGTCGATGACAATGTCCCATTCATCCAGGTTACCTTCATGTTCCTTGTCCACCCCAATGACGAGTCCGGCATTGTTCACCAGTATGTCTACCGCCTTCCATTCCTCCGGAAGGGATTCGAGGGCGGCACGGGCAGCCTGCCGGTCGCGGACATCGAAAGGAAGCAGATACACATCGGCTCCATATTTCTCCAACAATTCTTTCTTTACAGCATTCAGTTTCTCCACATTACGGCCATTGAGTATAAGCCGGTAACCGTTCATGGCAAATTTACGCGCGCAGCCTTCCCCTATTCCCGAGGAGGCTCCGGTGATGAGTACAATCTTCTTTTCCATCATGTTATTAAGTTTTAATATCAATACTGCCAACAAAGGTATTACTTATTATTTTAACTTCATAGGAATAATGAATTTTAGAGTAAGGCGAAAAATCCCGATAAATTATGTAACTTTGCACCCGCTTTTTGAAAGCCCGAGAAACTGTTTTGATTTTATTTCAGCTTTCTTCTGAGATTTGTTTAATTCGTTTGGATAAAGTAAAAGACGCTTATGCAAAAGTCCGATTGCATCATCGGTGTGGAGCACGTATCGAAATTTTTCGGAGATAAGGCCGTGCTGAATGATGTGAATTTGTCTGTCCGTAAGGGCGAGTTTGTAACAATACTGGGACCGTCCGGCTGCGGAAAGACAACACTGTTGCGCCTCATTGCAGGCTTTCAGACAGCCTCGGAAGGAGTGATAACCATTGCCGGAAAGGACATCACGCAGACACCGCCGCACAAGCGTCCGGTAAACACCGTGTTCCAGAAGTACGCCCTCTTCCCCCACCTCAACGTGTTCAACAACATTGCCTTCGGGCTGAAGCTGAAGAAGCTGCCCGGTGCCACCATCGAGAAGAAGGTGAAGCAAGCCCTGCGCATGGTGGGCATGACGGACTATGAGGACCGCGACGTGGATTCCCTCTCCGGCGGGCAGCAACAGCGCGTAGCCATTGCCCGAGCCATCGTCAACGAACCCGAAGTGCTGCTACTGGACGAACCCCTTGCCGCCCTGGACCTAAAAATGCGCAAGGACATGCAGATGGAGCTAAAGGAGATGCACCAGAAGCTGGGCATCACCTTCGTATATGTGACCCACGACCAGGAAGAGGCACTGACCTTGAGCGATACCATCGTCGTGATGAGCGAAGGACGCATCCAGCAAATAGGCGTGCCGACGGACATCTACAACGAACCCATCAACTCCTTCGTAGCAGACTTCATTGGTGAAAGCAACATCTTGAACGGAGTTATGATAAAGGATAAAGCCGTCACCTTCTGCGGACACGAATTTGAATGCGTGGACACGGGATTTGGCGAGCAGATGCAGGTAGACGTAGTGATTCGCCCCGAAGACATCTACATCTTCGACGTATCCGACGCCGCACAGCTGACGGGCACCGTAACCAGCTGCATCTTCAAGGGTGTGCACTACGAAATGCTGGTGCAGACGCGCGAAGGCTACGAGCTGATGGTGCAGGACTACCATGCCTTCGAGGCAGGACGCGAAGTCGGTCTGCTGGTGAAGCCCTTCGACATCCATGTGATGAAGAAGGAACGCACCTGCAACACCTTCGAAGGAAAGCTGGTGGACGAGACACATGTAGAGTTCCTAGGCTGCAACTTCGAGTGCCTGCCCGTGCAAGGCATCGAACCGGGCAGTAGCGTACAAGTGGAAGTGGACTTCCAGTACGTCATCCTCGAGGACAACGAAGAGGACGGCCGACTGACGGGTGAAGTGAAATTCATACTCTACAAAGGAAACCATTACCACCTGACCGTGTTTACGGACTGGGACGAAGATATCTTTGTCGACACCAACGACGTGTGGGACGACGGCGACCGTGTAGGTATCACCATCGCCCCTCAAAATATACGGATTGTTCAATCTCTTAATAAGGAAGGAAGTGCTCAATAAGTTATCCCATTTCTTTATGCGCCGGCGCAACTGGACGGTACCCTACGCGCTGTTTCTGCTTGTATTTGTCATAGTACCGCTACTGCTCATCGTGCTCTACGCCTTTACGGACGACGGAGGAGCGTTTACGCTGGCCAACTTCCGCAAGTTCATGATGCACCCCGAAGCGATGAACACGTTTGTCTACTCCATCGGAATAGCCGTTATCACCACGCTGGTCTGCCTGCTGCTGGGCTATCCGGCAGCGTATATCCTGAGCCAGAAGCAATTCAACACCTCACGCACCATGGTGGTGCTGTTCATCCTCCCCATGTGGGTGAATATCTTGATACGTACGCTTGCCACAGTGGCGCTGTTCGACTTCCTGAACCTGCCGCTAGGCGAAGGTGCCCTTGTGTTCGGTATGGTCTACAACTTCCTGCCGTTCATGATATACCCCATTTACAACACCCTTCAGAAGATGGACCACAATCTGATTGAGGCTGCGCAGGACTTGGGAGCCTCTCCTACCCGCGTATTCGGCAAGGTGATTCTGCCGCTCTCCATGCCGGGAGTGATGAGCGGCATAGTGATGGTGTTTATGCCTACGGTTTCTACCTTTGCCATTGCCGAGTTGCTGACAATGAACAACATCAAACTGTTCGGCACCACGGTGCAAGAGAATATTTACAACGGAATGTGGAACTACGGTGCCGCCCTCTCGCTCATCATGCTGCTGCTGATAGGCATCACCATCCTCTTTACCAACGAGGAGGACGGGGCATCGAATGAAAGCGGAGGTGTGATATGATGACACGAATCTTAACCCGCGGCTACTTGTGGCTGCTGCTGGCGTTGCTCTACTCGCCCATCTTAATTATTATGATATTCTCCTTCACGGAGGCAAAGGTGCTGGGCAACTGGACGGGATTCTCCACCAAGCTGTACAGCTCCTTGTTTACGGGCGGGATGCACCACTCGCTGATAAATGCCATCTGGAACACATTCGCCATTGCCCTGCTTGCCGCCACCGCCAGTACGGCGCTGGGCAGCATTGCAGCCATCGGCATCTTCAATCTGCGCTCGCGCACACGGCAGGTAATGAACTTCGCCAATGCCATCCCGATGATGAATGCAGACATTATCACCGGTGTGTCGCTGTTCCTGCTGTTCGTCAGCTTCGGCATATCGCAAGGATTCACCACAGTGGTACTGGCACACATCACTTTCTGCACGCCCTACGTGGTGCTCAGCGTAATGCCCCGGCTCAAAAAGATGAACCAGAATGTCTACGAGGCGGCACTCGACCTGGGCGCCACACCGTTCCAAGCACTGCGCAAGGTTATTCTTCCGGAGATATTTCCGGGTATGATAAGCGGATTCATCCTTGCTTTCACGCTCTCCATCGACGACTTTGCCGTGACCATCTTCACCATCGGCAACCAGGGGCTGGAAACGCTCTCCACCTACATCTACGCCGATGCGCGCAAAGGTGGACTGACGCCGGAACTGCGGCCACTCTCCACCATCATCTTCGTGACAGTGCTGGTGCTGCTGATTGTAATCAACAAGCGGGCCGAACGGACGAAAAACGATTGATGTGAGTGATGAGTTATAAGTTATCAATTGTCAAGAACAAGATGATGAAAAGGATAATAAACATACTGATTCTACTGTGCTGTATCGCATCCCTCTCTTCTTGTGGAAACTCCACAGAAGAGCGCAGCCGTGTACTGAAGATATACAACTGGGCGGACTACATCGATGAAGATGTGCTTGCCGAATTTCCCGACTGGTACAAGCAGCAGACGGGCGAAGACCTCCGTATCATCTACCAGGTGTTCGATATCAACGAAATCATGCTCACCAAAATTGAGCGCGGGCACGAGGACTTCGACGTCGTATGCCCCTCGGAGTACATCATCGAACGTATGCTTCGCAAAGACCTCCTGCTACCCATCGACCGCAACTTCGGCCACACGCCGGACTACATCCCCAACGTGTCGCCCTACATTCGCCACGAGCTGAACAAGACCTCGCAACCGGAACGCCAGACCGAGGACTATGCCGTACCCTACATGTGGGGCACTGCCGGCATCCTCTTCAACAAAAAGTTTATTACCGCCGAAGAGGCCGGCACATGGGACATCCTCTGGGACTCCAAAAACCGAGGCAAAATACTGATGAAGGACAGCTACCGCGATGCCTACGGTACCGCCATCATCTACGCCCACGCCCGGGAGCTGGCCGACAGCACCGTCACAGTAGAGCAACTGATGAACGACAACTCCCCGCAGGCCATCGCTCTGGCCGAGCAACGCCTCAAGGAGATGAAACCCAACATCGCCGGCTGGGAAGCCGACTTCGGCAAGGAAATGATGACCAAGAACAAGGCGTGGATTAACTTCACCTGGAGCGGCGATGCCGTCTGGGCCATCGAGGAGGCCGATGCCGTGGGTGTGGAACTGGACTACACCGTCCCCCGCGAAGGCAGCAACATCTGGTACGACGGCTGGGTAATCCCCCGCTACGCCCGCAACGTGAAGGCGGCAAGCTATTTCATCAACTACCTCTGCCAGCCTTCCGTGGCACTGCGCAACATGGATGCTATCGGCTACGTCAGCGCCGTAGCCACACCGGAAATCATGGAGGCCAAGACCGATACCACGCTCGACGTGCACTCCGACCTCAGCTACTTCTTCGGCTCCCTGCCCGGAGCCGACAGCCTGCAGATAGACCCGGTCCAGTACCCTGACCGCCGAGTAGTGGAACGCTGCGCCATGATACGCGACTTCGGCGACCACACGGAACTAGTGCTCGAGATGTGGAGCCGCGTGAAAGGTGACAATCTCAACACAGGCATCGTGCTGCTCATCTTCGCCGTTTTCGGTCTGCTCTTCATCTGGCTGGTATATGCCAAGATACGAAAGTACAAGCAGAAACGCCGCCACCGTCTCCGCAGAAAGCGGAAAAGGGGATGAACAACACATTGTTTACCTAAAAACCCGTCAACGTGCAAGGAACAAAGAATCTGACACAAGGCCCCATCAACCGCCAGCTTTTCACGCTGGCAATGCCCATCATGGCCACCTCGTTCATCCAGATGGCCTACAGCCTGACGGACATGGCATGGGTAGGGCGTCTGGGCAGTGAGTCCGTGGCTGCAGTAGGTGCGGTAGGCATACTGACGTGGATGTCCGGCTCCATCGCCTTGCTCAATAAAGTGGGCGCCGAAGTCAGCGTAGGCCAGTCCATCGGTGCACGCAGCGAAGAGGATGCACGCAGCTTTGCTTCGCACAACATTACGATTGCCCTGCTCATCTCCGTCTGCTGGGGAGGTCTGCTCTTCCTTTTCGCCCGCCCCATTCTGAACATCTTCGAGCTGAAACAGCATATCACGGACGCCGCCGTGACTTATCTGCGCATCGTGTCGACGGGACTGCCGTTTGTCTTTCTCTCCGCTGCCTTCACGGGCATCTACAACGCGGCAGGACGAAGCAAGATTCCGTTCTACATCAGCGGAACGGGACTGATTATGAATATCCTCCTCGACCCTCTGTTCATCTTCGGCTTCGGTTGGGGAACAGTGGGCGCGGCACTTGCCACATGGTTTTCCGAAGCTACAGTATTCGGCATCTTCGTCTACAAGCTCCGGGGGAAAAGCGCCGTGCTCGGAGGTTTCTCCTTTATCGTTCCGCTGAAAAAGAAGTACACCCGGCGCATCTTCAAGCTCGGGCTGCCCGTGGCTACGCTGAACACGCTATTTGCCTTCGTCAATATGTTCCTCTCGCGCACCGCCTCGGAGCAGGGAGGACACATCGGACTGATGGCATTCACCACCGGTGGACAAATCGAGGCCATCACCTGGAATACTTCGCAAGGATTCTCCACGGGGCTGAGCACGTTCATCGCCCAGAACTATGCCGCGGGGCAGAAGTCGCGCGTGAAGCAAGCATGGCGCACCACCATGTGGATGACGGGCGTATTCGGAAGCCTCTGCTCACTACTGTTCATCTTCTTCGGCAGCGAGGTGTTCTCTATCTTCGTACCCGAGGCCGAAGCCTACCGTGTGGGTGGAGATTTCCTCCGCATCGACGGCTATTCGCAAATGTTCATGATGATGGAAATTACCATGCAGGGCGTGTTCTACGGACTGGGACGGACAGTGCCGCCTGCCATTGTCAGCATCGGATGCAATTACATGCGTATTCCGGTGGCGTTATTGCTGGTGCACATGGGTATGGGAGTGGATGCCATCTGGTGGGCAGTAAGTGGAACGACCGTTGCCAAAGGTCTTATACTGACAGCCTGGTTCGTCCTCATCAAAAGGAAAATTCTCTAAAAAAGGACAGAACTGGCGAACTTTAGAAAGAAGAATATGGTTATTATATACATAAATTTGCAACATTAAAGATAAAGTCAACTTTTAAAGAAAAAGAGTTATGAAGAAGATGAAATTTACAGTATTACTTTTGTGCGGCGCATTGCTGCTGGGCAGTTGCGGCACAATGAACAACAAGGCCAAAGGTGGAATAATCGGCGGTGGCTCCGGTGCAGCAGCAGGTGCCATTATCGGCGGACTGATAGGTAAAGGCAAGGGGGCAGCCATTGGAGCTGCGGTAGGTGCTGCAGTAGGTACGGGTGCCGGCGTTGCCATCGGACACAAGATGGACAAGAAGGCTGCCGAAGCTGCCAAGATTGAAGGCGCCCAAGTGGAGCAGGTGACGGATGCCAACGGCTTGCCGGCTGTCAAAGTATCCTTTGCGGCAGGTATTCTTTTCGGCTTCAACTCCGCAGCACTGAGCAACGAGGCAAAGGCTTCCCTGCGCGAACTCGCACAGATTCTGAAGGAAGACCCGACAACGGATATCGCCATCATCGGCCATACCGACAAAGTGGGTACTTACGAAGCCAACATGAAAGTTTCCAAGAACCGCGCCTATGCCGTAGAGAACTATTTGCAGGATTGCGGTGTATCTCCGGCCCAGTTCAAGAAAGTGGAAGGCGTGGGATACAACGAATACGACGAAAGTCTGTCTGCCGACCAGAACCGACGCGTAGAGGTATATATGTATGCCAGCGAACAGATGATTAAGAATGCGGAGGCAGCTAATTAATATGGTAAAGTGATTAATGTGTTAATGTGCCAATATGCATATTGGCACATTAACACATTAATCACATTGGCACTCTCTCCATGAAACTCCCGAAGCCTTTGCGGTTCCTCCGCAACATCATATTATTCTTCTTTATTTCCACTATCCTGGCGGTAGTGGTTTATCGTTTTGTACCTGTCTACATCACGCCACTGATGGTTATTCGCAGCGTGCAGCAGGTCTTTAAGGGTGAAAGTCCATGCTGGCACCACACTTGGGTATCTTCCGACAAGATATCCCCTCACCTGCCTATGGCCGTCATTGCCTCGGAAGACAACCGGTTTGCCACACACAACGGATTCGATTTCATCGAGATACAGAAAGCGATAAAGGAGAATGAAACAAGAAAACGGAAACGGGGCGCAAGCACCATCAGCCAGCAGACGGCAAAGAATGTATTCCTATGGCCCCAGTCTTCCTGGGTACGTAAAGGACTGGAAGTCTACTTCACCGTACTGATAGAATTCTTCTGGTCCAAAGAACGTATCATGGAGGTCTATCTCAACTCCATCGAAATGGGAAAAGGCATCTATGGCGCACAAGCTGCCGCCAAATACAAGTTCAAGACTACAGCAGCCAAGCTCTCTGCCGGACAGTGCGCACTAATAGCGGCAACATTGCCCAACCCCATACGCTTCGACTCAGCACACCCCTCCCCTTACATAAAGAAAAGGCAAGGACAGATTCTACGATTGATGAAACTGGTACCCAAATTCCAGCTAAATGAGAAGCGGACAAAAGAATAAGAAGAGGATGTATCAAAACAGTTAATAGCACACAGATGACACATCCTCCTTTAATTTTTAATTCTTAATTTTTAATTAATACGCGTGTCCTCCCTCTTCCATCTCCTTCGCATCAATCTTGCGATTGTCGATACTGCGCCAAGCGTAGAAGATGTAGGCAAGAACGAAAGGAACAAGGATAGAGACATAAGCCATAACCTTCAGTGTGAACTGGCTCGAGCAACTGTTTGCCAACGTGAGTGAGCTTTGCAGGTCGTGGGTAGAAGGATAATAGGCCGTATTGTTATAGCCTGCCACAAGCAGCAGTGCCAATACCGTAAGCACCGTCCCTGCACCGGCAAACCAGATACCCTTGTCGAATGCCGGCTTCCACAGCGTGCGGATAATGCCCCAGAGCACAGCCACCACACCAACCAGGAATACAAGCAGCACTACCGGCATCTGCAGGAAGTTCGTCAGATACTTGTAAGGTTCCATGAACACCTCTCCCGTTTCCGGGCGTACAGCATAGCCGTCGGCAAGCAGCGTGCGGATGACGAAGGCCAGGAAGAATACCAGGAACAACGCCGTATTTCCCCAAAGTGCCCGGTGGCAGCGTTTCACCAAATCATCCTCATTGATATTATTAATAAAATAAAGCGCTCCCAAGATACGTGCCAGGAAGAACACAGCCAGCCCCAGCACCACATTCCACGGATTAAGCAACGCATCCAACCCATGCCAGCCGTTAGCCCATTGACTGATAACCGGCATTGCCGCATCTGCGATATTCCCTTTATTGATATAGAAATTAGACCCCGTGAAGAACGTGGCCACTGCCCCACCCAGCAATACCGGACCTACCACTCCGTTTATCACCAAGAACGTGCGATACGTTGTCTTGCCCAGCAGATTTCCCGCCTTCGACTGAAACTCGTAGCTGACAGCCTGCAACACAAAGCTGAACAGAATAATCATCCACAACCAATAAGCTCCTCCGAAACTGGTACTATAGAACAACGGAAACGAAGCAAAGAACGCGCCTCCAAACGTGACAAGCGTTGTAAACGTGAACTCCCACTTCCGTCCCGTAGAATTAATCATCATCTTCTTCTGCTCCTCCGTCTTCCCCAGACAGAACAGAAGCGAATTACCTCCCTGCACGAACAGCAGGAATACCAGTAGTGCTCCCAGCAAGGAGACTACAAACCACCAATAGTGTTGAAGAAATATATAAGCATTCATTGTGAGTTATGAGTTATAAGTTATGAGTTATGTGACGGTGTGTGCGTTTCGGTTTCAGGACCTTTGCGAATAGCCTTCAGCATAATTCCCACCTCAGCAATCAGCATGACAGTGAAAAGTACCAGGAAAATAAAGAACGTGGTCTGCACGGAGCCTACATCCAGCTTAGAGATGGCGGCACTCGTGGGCAGCATATCTTGGATGGCCCACGGCTGACGACCACACTCGGCAACCACCCATCCGGCTTGTCCGGCCAGATAGCCCAGCGGAATGGTGAGCATAGCCACCCAATGCATCCATGGCATCCGCGACAAGTCTTTCTTATAGGCCAGGAACAGCACCACAATAAAGAAGAGGATGAAGTATCCACCCAACATCACCATCACACGAAACATGTAGAACGTAAGGGGCACATTGGGCACCAGCTCGTTCACGTCCTTGATATAACCGTAACCGAAATAGGCTACATTATCTTTCAACACTTTGGCAGCCACCTCTGCATCCGCCTCATTGCCCGCAGCCTTGGCTGCACGATAGGCGGCAAACGCACCGATAGCCGTTTTTCCTTTTTCTATTTTCTCCTCTGCTGAAAGCGCTACAGTACCGTCCTTCAACGGGTATCCGCCTTTCAGCAGGTCATTGATGCCGGGAACAAAAGCATCCATCTTGCGCTCGGCAAGCAACGACAGCATCTTAGGGATTTCCACACGGAAAAGGAATGGGTCTACTCCGTCCTGCGGCGTCTGCTTGGCAGGATTCAGCAGCCCGAACGCTACCAATCCGGCACCTTGCCGCCCTTCATAATAGCCTTCCATAGCAGCCAGCTTCATCGGCTGCTTTTGCGCCACCTGATAGCCTGAGCCATCGCCCGTCCAGGCAGACAGCACGGCGGCACACAGACCTACCCATGCAGCAATCTTTACACTTGCCAGCGCAAATTTCTTCTCGCGCTTCTTCCACAGATACCAGCAGCTTACACCTACTACAAACACGGCAGCCAGCACCCAGCCGGACAGCACGCTATGGAAGAACTTATTGACAGCCATCGGCGAAGTTGCCACAGCCCAGAAGTCCACCATCTCGTTGCGTGCCGTATCGGGATTGAACTCCATACCTACGGGATTCTGCATCCACGCATTGGCAACCAGAATCCACCAGGCAGAAATCGTGGCGCCCAGCCCCGTGAGCCAAGTAGATGCCAGATGGAAACGCTTGCTCACCTTATCCCAGCCGAAGAACATGACGGCGATAAACGTTGCTTCCATAAAGAAAGCCAAAATACCCTCGATGGCAAGCGGCGCACCGAAGATGTCGCCCACAAACCAACTGTAATTACTCCAATTCGTACCGAATTCAAATTCCAGAATGATACCGGTTGCCACACCAATAGCAAAGTTGATACCGAAAATCTTCATCCAGAATTTGGCAGTACGTTTCCAAAATTCGTCACCCGTACGGTAGTACGCTGTCTCCATGATGCCCATAATTACCGCCAGTCCAAGTGTCAGCGGCACAAAAATCCAGTGATAGATGGCGGTCAAGGCAAATTGGGCTCTCGACCAGTCAATCAGGGAAGTGTCAATGTGTCCAAGCATAAGAATCAAGTTATGAGTTATAAGTTATGAGTTATTAAGTTTTTAAGTTATCGGGTAAGAACAGAGAGACACGGAGAATTTATAAGGGCAAGGAAATAAACTCTGTGTCTCCGTGTTTAGTCGCCCAGACTCCGATGGATAAGCTCATTACTGACATAGCCTTCCTTGTCATCGCCCACCACGGGGGTATTCAGAAACCGTGGGAAGAAGAAAAGGCGGAGAATGAAAAACATGATGAACAACTTCACAAGAATGATAAGCCACAAAGTACGCCCTAACGTCATACTTCGAAAACCTTCCAAATAAAAACGCCAAATGTTTACCGCAGTCTGTTTCATGCCGATAAAATTATAATGATTACAAATATAAAATACTTTTATATAAAGAACAAATAAAAAGGTGAAAAGTTGAACAGAAAAAAGACTTCTCCCATTCATCGGTACAAAAAAGATTTTAGGCGAGGAAAATTCACTCAACGTCTATCACTTTTGCAATCCTTTCTCCACCCCACTACATTTGCAAATGTAAAACCATAGAATAACGAAGATATGACGAACGTAAAAAGATTGACAGTGATAGCGCTATGTATGGCAAGCTGCATGGGAGTGGCCGCCCAAAACGGCACTTCCACGCAGATACCCGGCAGTTCCGAGCAGCCAGCCGACAGCCTGCCCACCCAATGGGACTTGCAAGCGTGCATCGACTATGCCTTGCAGCAAAACATCACCATCCGCAAGAACCGCCTCAACGCGGAAAGTGCCCAGGTAGATGTAAAAACCGCCCGGGCCGCCCTCTTCCCCAGCCTTTCGGCCAATGTGAGCCAGCGTGTCGTGAATCGCCCGAAGAGCGAGACAAACACCATCATTGACGGCGACAACATCACCAGCAGCCAGAGCAAGACTTCCTATAACGGCAGCTACGGCATCGATGCCAACTGGACCCTCTACAACGGCGGGAAACGCCTCAACACCATCAAACAACAGCAACTGAACAACCGCATTGCCGAACTTAGCGTAGCACAGAGCGAGAACAGCATCGAAGAAAGTATCGCACAAACCTACGTACAGATACTCTACGCCGCCGAAGCCGTGAAAGTGAACGAATCGACCCTGGAAGTGAGCCAGGCCGAATGCGAACGCGCCCGCCAACTTCTCGAAGCAGGAAGCATAGCCAAAAGCGACCTGGCACAACTGGAAGCGCAAGTGAGTACCGACAAGTACCAGCTGGTGACAGCACAAGCCACCCTGCAAGACTACAAACTACAACTGAAACAACTCCTGGAACTGGACGGCGAATCCGAGATGAACCTCTACATCCCCACACTCGGCACGGAAAACGTACTGGCACCCCTGCCCACCAAAACGGACGTTTACCGTTCTGCCCTCGTGCTCCGTCCGGAAATAGAAGCCGGCAAACTGAATATACAAACATCCGACCTCGACATCAAAATTGCCCGCGCTGGCTATCTGCCTACGCTGAGCCTCAGCGCCGGCATCGGAACCAGCCATGCCAACGGCAATGACTTCACCTTCAGCGAGCAAGTCAAACAGAACTGGAACAACTCGCTGGGCTTCACCGTAAGCGTGCCTATCTTCAGCAACCGGCAGACCAAGAGTGCCGTAGAGAAAGCCAAGATTCAGAAGCAGACCAGCGAACTGGACCTGCTGGACGACCAAAAAACGCTGTACAAGACCATCGAAACCCTCTGGCTCGATGCCAACAGCGCCCAGCAGCGCTACGCCGCCGCCACAGAGAAACTGAAAAGTACGCAGACCAGCTATGAACTGATTCAAGAGCAGTTCAACCTGGGCATGAAGAATACCGTAGAACTGCTGACTGAGAAAAGCAATCTGCTCAGCGCACAGCAGGAGACACTGCAAGCCAAATACATGGCCATACTGAATATGCAGCTACTGAAGTTTTATCAAGGAGAAAAAATCGAATTATAATACCTTATATATATGAACAAAAAAAGAATCATCCTCATTGCCGTAGCTGCCGTAATCATAGTGGGCGGCGGCGTATGGCTCTTCGGTGGTGCCAAGGCCAAGCACAAGGTGACCTACGCCACAGCAACCATCCATAAAGGCGAGATTTCCGAATCCGTAACCGCCACGGGGACCATCGAACCGGTGACGGAAGTGGAAGTGGGTACCCAGGTGAGCGGTATCATCGACAAGATTCATGTAGACTACAATTCCGTAGTAACCAAAGGCCAACTCATTGCCGAGATGGACCGCGTGACACTGCAAAGCGAACTTGCCTCGCAACGCGCCGCCTACAACGGTGCAAAGGCCGAATACGAGTACCAGAAAAAACTCTACGAGCGCAACAAGACGCTGAACGAAAAGCAGCTCATCGCCGCCACGGACTATGAGCAGTCCGTCTATAACTACGAGAAGGCCAAGAGCAACTACGAAAGCAGCCAGGCATCACTGGCAAAGGCTGAACGCAACCTCTCCTACGCCACCATCACCTCTCCCATCGACGGTGTAGTCATCAGCCGCGACGTGGAAGCAGGACAGACCGTGGCTTCCGGCTTCGAGACACCGACACTGTTCACCATCGCTGCCGACCTGACGCAGATGCAGGTTGTGGCCGACGTGGACGAAGCGGACATAGGCGGTGTGGAAGAGGGACAGCGCGCCACGTTTACCGTAGATGCCTACCCGAATGACGTGTTCGAAGGAGTGGTCACACAAATTCGTCTGGGAGATGCCAGCTCAAGCAGCACGTCGAGCACCAGCACCAGCACGGTTGTGACCTACGAAGTAGTCATCTCCGCCCACAACCCGGACCTGAAACTGAAACCACGCCTGACAGCCAACGTCACCATCTTCACCCTCGACCGCAAAGACGTACTGTGCGCTCCTGCCCGTGCCCTGCGCTTCAACCCCGAAAAACCGCTTATCGGCGACAATGATATCGTGAAGGATTGCGAAGGGGAACATAAACTCTGGACCCGCGAAGGCAACACCTTTACCGCCCATCCGGTGAAGATAGGTATCTCCAACGGAGTCAACACGGAAATTATCAGCGGCATTAACGAAGGTACCGTAGTGGTGACCGAAGCCAACATCGGCAGCATGCCCGGCAGCGGCGCTCCGGACATGGGCCAGGAAGCTCCCGGAGGTGAGAAGAGTCCGTTCATGCCTGGCCCTCCGGGAAGTAAGAAGAAGAGCGGAAAATAATACAAAAAAAGAATTATGAATAAAGCAGTCATTGAACTTCAAAATATCAAACGCAACTTCCAAGTGGGGGACGAAACCGTGCATGCCCTGCGCGGCGTCTCGTTCACCATCCGTGAAGGCGAGTTTGTCACCATCATGGGTACATCGGGCTCCGGAAAGTCGACTTTGCTGAATACCCTCGGCTGCCTGGACACGCCCACCAGCGGCGAATACCTGCTGGACGGTATCTCCGTACGCACCATGAGCAAGCCTCAACGCGCCGTACTACGCAACCGTAAAATCGGCTTCGTATTCCAGAGTTACAACCTGCTGCCCAAAACCACTGCCGTGGAAAATGTGGAGCTACCGCTGATGTATAACTCCTCCGTCTCGGCTTCCGAAAGGCGGAGACGTGCCATCGAAGCCCTGCAAGCCGTGGGGCTGGGCGACCGACTGGAACATAAGTCCAATCAGATGTCCGGCGGTCAGATGCAACGCGTAGCCATCGCCCGCGCCTTGGTGAACAATCCCGCCGTTATCCTGGCAGACGAAGCTACGGGTAACCTGGACACCCGTACTTCTTTCGAGATTCTGGTACTGTTCCAAAAGCTGCATGCCGAAGGACGCACCATCATCTTCGTCACCCACAACCCCGAAATAGCCCAGTACAGCAGCCGCAACATCGTGCTGCGCGACGGACAAATCAAGGACGACACCATCAACACCCAAATCCAGAATGCAGCCGAAGCCCTGGCAGCATTGCCTAAACAAGAGGAGGAGGAATGAGGGATAAGGGATTAAGGATTAGGGATTAATTTTAAACTTTCCATTAAAACGATATGAACGGAACAAACCTTTTCAAAATAGCCCTGCGAGCCTTGAACAACAACAAGCTGCGCGCATTCCTCACCATGCTGGGCATCATCATCGGCGTGGCGTCCGTCATCACGATGCTTGCCATCGGACAAGGTTCGAAGAAAAGCATCCAGGCGCAAATCTCCGAGATGGGCTCCAACATGATTATGATTCACCCCGGTGCCGACATGCGCGGCGGTGTCCGCCAAGACCCCAGCGCCATGCAGACCTTGAAGCTGACCGACTACGAAGCCCTGCGAAACGAAACCAACTTTCTGGCTGCCGTCAGCCCCAATGTCTCCTCCAGCGGGCAGCTCATCGCGGGCAACAACAACTACCCCTCCTCCGTGAGCGGCGTGGGCACGGACTATCTCGAAATCCGGCAGCTCAGCGTGGAGAACGGCGAGATGTTTACCGAAGCCGACATACAGACCTCTGCCAAGGTGTGCGTCATCGGAAAGACCATCCAAGACAACCTCTTTCCCGGAGGAGAGGACCCTGTGGGACGTATCATCCGCTTCAACCAAGTGCCCTTCCGCGTGGTGGGCGTGCTGAAGTCCAAAGGCTACAACTCCATGGGCATGGACCAGGATGACGTAGTGCTTGCCCCTTACAGCACCGTGATGAAACGCCTGCTGGCACAGACCTACCTTAGCGGTATCTTCGCCTCCGCCCTCACCGAGGACATGACGGACAATGCCACCAACGAAATCACCGAGATACTGCGCCGCAACCACAAGCTGAAGGAGAGTGACGACGACGACTTCACCATTCGCAGCCAGCAGGAACTCAGCACCATGCTGAATTCCACCACCGACCTGATGACCACGCTGCTTGCCTGCATAGCCGGCATTTCGCTCGTAGTGGGCGGCATCGGCATTATGAACATCATGTACGTATCGGTGACGGAACGCACGCGCGAAATCGGCCTGCGCATGAGTGTAGGCGCCCGCGGTGTCGACATCTTGAGCCAGTTCCTCATCGAAGCTATCCTCATCAGCATCACCGGAGGCATCATCGGCGTCATCATCGGATGCGGAGCCAGCTGGATAGTGAAGAGCGTTGCCCACTGGCCCATCTTCATCCAGCCGTGGAGTGTATTCCTCTCCTTCGCCGTATGTACCGTCACCGGAGTGTTCTTCGGTTGGTATCCCGCCAAGAAAGCTGCGGACCTCGACCCGATAGAGGCCATACGCTACGAATAACCTTTTCTCCCTTGCCGGAAGTTAGCCAAATAGTTCTTAAGTATTAGGAAAAAAGTTTCCGGCAATAGGGAAAAAAGTTATGCGAAACCAAGGATAATCTCTATCCCAAGCCTTGGGATAGACATCCGCAAGCTTGGGATACATATCCGCAACCTGGAAACGCTTATCCGCAACCTGCGAACAGAGATTTGCTTCGCAGGCAGCGGATATTTCCAATATCCACCTAAAATCCGTATCTTTGTATCATGATGAAACAACAGCTCCCTAACCCACGCCGCCGCGGCATCGAAACCCTGATACACATCATTGTCTGGGGTATCGTCATCGGTTTCCCCTTTCTGATGATGACACGCAGCGGCTTCAATATCAGCCTTGCGGACTATCTGCGCCACGGTAGCAGCAGTACCCTCTCATTCTTCCTTGTATTCTACATCAACTACTGCCTCCTCATTCCCCGCTACTTGTTCGAGGGACGCATCCGGCAGTATCTCCTGCTGAACACACTGCTCATCATCTGCATTACCACCGGCGCCCACCTTTGGCAAGAATACACATTCCAAAACCATATGCGCGGCGATGATGACGGTCAGCACATGGGGCCTCCCAAATGGATATTCATCTTGCGCGACGTCTCGACCATGATTCTCACCGCCGGCCTCAGCGCTGCCATCAAGCTGAGCCGCCGCTGGGCGCAGATGGACGCCGCCCGCCGCGAAGCCGAGAAAAGCCGCACGGAATCCGAGTTGAAGAACCTGCGCAACCAGCTCAACCCGCACTTCCTGCTCAATACGCTGAACAACATCTACGCCCTCATCGCCTTCGATGCCGACAAGGCACAGACTGCCGTGCAGGAACTGAGCCGACTGCTGCGCCATGTGCTGTATGACAATCAGCAGAACTTCGTCACCCTGGACAAGGAGATGGACTTCATCCGCAACTACATCGAACTAATGCGCATCCGCCTCTCTGCCAACGTCCGTGTGGAAACAAAGATAGACGTCCGACCGGACAGCCGTACGGAAATAGCTCCGCTCATCTTTATTTCCCTCATAGAGAATGCCTTCAAGCATGGCATCTCCCCCACTGAGCCCAGCTTTATCCGTATCCACTTCAGTGAAAGCCCCGGAGAGATACATTGCGAAATAACCAACAGCTATCATCCCAAAAGCGTGGCAGATAAAAGCGGAAGCGGCATCGGCCTGGAACAGGTGCGCAAGCGTCTGGAGCTGACCTATCCCGGTCATTACGACTGGCAGCAAGGAGTGAGTGAGGACATGAAAGAGTATAAATCTATTTTAATTATAAAGATATGAATCTGAAGTGCGCCATTGTAGACGACGAGCCCCTCGCCCTAGGGTTGCTGGAAAGCTACGTCAACAAGACCCCGTTTCTGGAGTTGGTCGGTAAATACTCCAGTGCCGTACAAGCCATCAAGAAGTTGCCCGAGAAGCACATCGACCTGCTTTTCCTCGACATCCAGATGCCCGAACTGAACGGACTGGAATTTTCGAAGATGGTCGATTCCGGCACCCGCATTGTCTTTACCACCGCCTTCGACCAGTATGCCATAGACGGCTACAAAGTCAATGCGCTGGACTACCTGCTGAAACCCATCTCCTACGTCGACTTTCTGCAGGCTGCCAACAAGGCTGTGCAATGGTTTGAATTGCTGCAACAGCCCAAGGAAGAGATTCAGAGCATCTTCGTAAAGAGCGAGTATAAGCTGGTGCAAATCGAATTGAGTAAAATTCTGTACATAGAGGGGCTGAAAGACTATCTCAAAATCTACGAGGAGGATTCTCCCAAGCCTATCCTGTCTCTCATGAGCATGAAGGCAATGGAGGAACTTCTGCCTGCCTCGCGTTTCATGCGCGTCCACCGTTCCTACATTGTTCAGAAGAATAAAATACGTATTATAGACCGTGGCCGCATCGTGTTCGGAAAGAATTACATCCCGATAAGTGACAGCTATAAACAAGCTTTTCAAGAATTTTTAGACCAAAGAAGCTAAAAAAATCGACTAATCCGTCGATAAAATCGGAAAAAACGTCGATTTATTATAGAATCCTTTTGCATATTAAAATATGTTTTTTTATCTTTGCACCGAACAGATAGGAGTTGTGAAACTCCCCCAATAGAATAGTTTAGTTAAGTCTAGTTTAGTTTTTGTGTGAAGCACTTCCTCCGTAAGCGAACGTTGGAAGTGCTTTTTACATATCAACACTATTTAATCCACAAGCAGAAAAATTATCAAAGCAAATTTAAAAAACTATATATAACTACATATCAAACACCAACATAACATTCATTTTCTTATCTTTAATACAGAAACAAGTGGGCACGCATGTTTTATGATTTTACTAATCACATCTGTATAATGTTAGTTTCGCGACAACCATTATACGGTAATAATCTTGTAAATTATGGAAATCAAGAAAACATCCAAAGCAAGCCTGGAAAACAAGAAGTCAAGTTGGCTACTTGTAGGTTATGTAATTGTGCTGGTCTTCATGTTCGTTGCATTTGAATGGTCGAAGCGTGATGTTAGGATTGACATGAGCGGTGCTATTACCGAGAACGTATTTGAGCAGGAAATTGAAATTCCTATCACGGAGCAACCCGAATTAGTAGCTCCGCCACCCCCTCAAGCTCCTGCAATTGCCGAGGTATTGACAATTGTGGATGATAATGACAATGTGAAAGAAACAGCCATTGCCTCTTCCGAAGAAATCGGTGAAGCTGTAATCATCAAACCCATATCTCCAACCGTAGATGAAGAGATTCCGGTGGAGGATGAGATTTTTGAAGTTGTAGAGAAGAATCCCGAGTTTTCTTATAATGGCATGAGTCTGATGCAATATCTGGGTAAGAGTATAAAATACCCGACTATTGCACAAGAGACCGGAACCCAGGGGCGCGTAATAGTACAATTCGTTGTCAACAAAGACGGCAGCATCGTAGATGTAAAAGTAGTAAGAGGCGTAGATCCCTATCTGGACAAAGAAGCTATCCGTGTGATTTCCACCATGCCCAAATGGAAACCCGGTGAGCAACGAGGCAAACCGGTCCGTTGTAAATTCACAGTTCCCGTAATGTTTAAATTACAATAGCAGACATGCCAGTGTCCACTTTCCACTTGTCTTCATAAGGTAATCTCCAATATCCGAGGGTGTGTCGAAACTGGTATTCACCACAGATTACACAGATTTGCACAGATAAGCATCTTTGATTATCAGTAGATTAAGCTCATTCTGTGTTAATCCGTGTAATCTGTGGTGAATTTTGACACACCCCCATTTTTTTAAGTATCAACACAGCCATTTCCTTCTTCCATATTTTTCTTTCCGCAGAAAAACAAAAACATTCAGCCCTCTCAGACTGTTACATAGAAAAACAATATATCACTCCTGATAAAACCACACGATAATGAAATCACAACTCTTTGACATCAGAAGAGAATATAAGAAAGGCAGGCTGACACCGGGTAACCTCAACGACAATCCCTTTGAGCAATTCGACCATTGGCTGAACGATGCTATCCATAGTGATGAGTACGAGCCCACCGCCATGACGGTAGCTACAGTCTCGACAGACGGGCATCCTTCTACACGCACAGTGTTGCTGAAAGGGGTGGAAAATGGCCGTTTCATCTTCTTCACCAACTACGAAAGCAGAAAAGGCCGGCAACTGACTGCAAATCCGTATATATCCTTATCTTTCGTATGGCACAAACTGGAAAGGCAAATACACATTGAAGGAAAAGCTGAAAGATGCGCTCCTGCCGATTCTGACGCCTATTTTGCAAGCAGGCCTTACAAAAGTAAAATCGGGGCGAGGATTTCACCCCAAAGTCACGTCATCGGCAGCCGTATGGAGATAATGCGCGCGTTCGTCCGCGAAGCGGCAACATGGATAGGGCAAAGTATCAAACGTCCCGACAACTGGGGAGGTTTTGCCGTCACCCCTTTCCGTTTTGAATTCTGGCAAGGACGGGAAAGCAGGCTACACGACCGTTTCCTCTATTCCCAACAAGCGGATGGCAGCTGGAAAAAGGAGAGGCTGGCTCCCTAAATACGGACAGGGAAACACTTCTCATCACAAATAAATCTTAAAAGGAGGAACAAAGCCACAGAAACGCTGTTTGAAGGGGAAACTCTAAAAACAACAGTTATGAATTACGGTATCAGTATTCTTTTCAGGGCTATACCCTTGTTGATGGCCCTTTTCTGTTTCGGCTACGGAGCCTTTGTGCTCCACGAAGGACTGGATTCGGCAAAATTTGTGGCCGGTCCGGTAGTATTTTCCTTAGGGATGATTTGCATTGCCTTGTTCGCCACAGCGGCAACAATCATTAGACAAATTATTCATACCTACAATCCGATAGCCAGATACGCACTTCCGGTTATTGGTTACCTGGCAGCCGTACTCACAGTAATCTATGGTTGGAATTATATGCACGAAGCTGCCACGGCAAGCAATTTCGTGGCAGGACACGTGATTTGCGGAGTCGGTTTCATCACAGCTTGTGTAGCTACCACAGCCACAGCCTCCACCCGCTTCACCCTCATTCCCGCCAACTCGGAACGTACCGACCAGCTACAACCTGCCGATGCATTCAATTCCTCCCAGGGATATATCCTGATAGCAGTTGCCACCCTTATGGCAGTAATGGCATGGATATGGGCCTTCTGGCTATTGTCAAAAAGCAGCGAGCACAATGCATATTATGTAGCAGGCCATGTCATGGCAGGACTTGCTTGTATCTGTTCCAGCTTGGTGGCGCTGGTTGCAACCATCGTCCGCCAGATACGCAACAACTATACAAAGTCTGAACGGAAACAATGGCCGGCCCTTGTTTTGATAATGGGCAGCATAAGCATTCTCTGGGGACTTCTGGTCTTGGCCAACAGCAATCCGGCACTCTCCTCCACAGGATATATTATGATAGGCCTGGGACTGGTATGCTACAGCATTTCCAGCAAAGTCATACTACTTGCCGCCATCTGGCGGAACACTTTCAAGCTGGCCAACCGCATCCCGCTGATTCCGGTCTTCACGGCCCTGGCTTGTCTGTTTCTCTCCGCCTTTCTGTTTGAGATGGCAAGCCTGCACAATGCCTATTTTGTCCCTGCACGCGTACTGGCAGGTTTGGGAGGCATCTGCTTTACATTATTCTCCATCGTAAGCATTCTGGAGAGCGGTACATCTAAGTAGACATTTTCCCGCCATTGGCCTGAGCATCGAGGAACAATTCCACACGCTCGGCATGGTGGGCCACATAAGCTGCCGGACCGGTATCCCCGGAATCAAGAATATCGCGGACCACATCCGCCTTATTCTTGCCGGTAACAAAGAAAATAAGATTCTTCGCAGCAAACAAAAGGCAGCCGGTCATGGCTATGCGTTTCTGCCCATTATAGGGATTGACACTCACCTCATAAGGATGAAAGGAAGAAAGCAGATATTCCTGCCCCGGAAAGATAGAGGAGGTATGCCCGTCGTCTCCAGCACCGAGCAAAACGACATCGAAGGCCGGGAAGCCACCCCAAAGCGGAACCGTGCGGCAAACCAGCGTCGAATAGTTCTTTGCTTCAATCTCCGGGCGGTTCACTCCATAAATAGGATAAACGTATTCATCGGGCATGCCTACTTCATCCAACAGCAAACGGCGCATGGTACCATAATTGCTCTCATAATCCTCTGCCGGCACACACCGTTCATCCACCCAATAAATCCGCATCCGCATCCAAGGAGTCACCTCCTTGTACTCGTTGGCCCAAATGTCAAACATCAGCGAAGGAGTACTTCCCCCACTGAATGCAAAATAAAAGGTCTTTTCCGGCTCACGCTCCATCATCGCAATCAAATGTTCAATCAACGCATGTGCCGTAGCTGTAGCCGAATGGTAAACATAACTTTTCATAACTCGCAATATTCATCTGTATTAGTCAAATTCTTACACGGATTAGTCCACTCAGCACCATGTTCGTGCATCATCGCTTCACTTTCCAAAGGTCCCCACGTACCTACGGGATACCCATATAAAGGAGCATCCGTATGCTCTTTCCAATAACGCAACACGGGATCGAAAAAGCGCCATGAAGCCTCTACCGCGTCGCTGCGGGTAAAGAGTGTAGGGTCACCTTGTATGCAGTCCTCTATCAGACGGGCATAGGCATCGCCGGTAGGCAACCCGCCCAACTGGTCATAACTGAAGTCCATCATCACCTGCTTCACGTCAAATCCGGGTCCGGGAGTCTTCATGCCGAATTTCAGCACAATACCTTCATTGGGTTGCAGGCGGAGAATCAGCTTATTCGCGCGGGGACAATGTCCACCCTCGCAACGGAACATCTGATGGGGCGTCTCACGGAAATGTACAACAATCTCAGTCACCTTTGTCGGCATTTGTTTGCCGGTACGGATATAGAAAGGAACACCCTTCCACCGCCAGTTGTTAATACCGATTTTCATGGCAATATACGTTTCGGTACGCGAATCAGGTGCCACGTTCTTCTCTTCCCTATACCCGGCTTTCGAGCCCGAAGCCGTATATTGTCCGCGGACAATGTGTTCCTCCAAATCCTCCTCTGTCAAGGGAGCCAATGACTCATAGACCTTCACCACCTCGTTGCGGAAATTATCGGCATTGAAAACGGCAGGCGGTTCCAATGCTGTGAGCGCCACAAGCTGTATGAGGTGGTTTTGTACCATATCGCGCAGGGCTCCGGCACCTTCATAGAATCCACCACGTCCTTCGATACCCAGATTCTCTACGGCTGTAATCTCCACATAGTCTATATAATTACGGTTCCATAGCGGTTCGAAGATTCCGTTGGCAAAACGGAAGGCGAGAATGTTCTGCGCCGTTTCCTTACCCAGAAAATGGTCGATGCGGTAAATCTGATGCTCCTTGAAAACGGAAGCATAAATGCTATTCAGCTTTCTGGCTGACTCCAAATCGTAACCGAACGGCTTTTCAACGATGATACGCGTATCAGGACGGTTCAGACCGGCCGCCTTCAAGTGCAAGGGAATGACACCGTACAAGGAAGGTGGAGTAGCCAGATAGAACAGCAGGTTGTCCGGTTTCTTCTCACCGGTAAACTCTTGTAAACGTCCGTCCAGCAGATGATAACCTTCAACCTCGGCGGGATCCAATGTCTGGTAATGCAGATGGCTGCAAAAATCCCTCATTTTATCTTCCACCTGCTCTTTGGAAGCTACGAACTTACTCAATTCACTCATTATATATTCTTGGTAACGGGCATCCGTATACTCGGTGCGTCCTATCCCCAGAATGGAGAATCCTTCCGGCAACCGCCCGCCACTATATAAAGTATAGAGCGCCGGCATCAGTTTGCGCTTCGTCAAGTCACCCGAAGCGCCGAATATAACAATCACTAATTTATTCATCATCTTCTCCCCCTTTCTCACACATTGTACGTACCCGATTTCGTATCTCCTCCGTGTCCCGTCCAATTTTCATGGAAAAACTGTCCACGCAACTCGTCTGTCCTTTCAAAGGTATGCGCACCAAAATAGTCACGTTGCGCCTGAATCATATTGGCAGGCAACTTGGCAGACACCAGCGAATAGAAATAATTCAAGGCGGACGAGAATGCAGGCACCGGAAGTTCCTCTTTCATGGATTGTGCCACCAGATGTTTCCAGCCGGAAAGCAACAGCTGCATTTCATTTTTGAAATAAGGTGCCAACAGCAGATGTTTTGGCTTGTCTTTTGCCTCGAAAGCCGTAGCTATGTCGTTCAGGAAAATACTACGGATGATGCAGCCGCCCCGCCACATGCGTGCGATGGATGCCAAATCGAGGTTCCAGGCAAAAGCGTCGGATGCACGCTGCAACACGGCAAATCCTTGAGCATATGACACCAATTTGGAAGCATAGAGTGCGGAATAGATATCCTTCACCATCTCCGACTTGTTGTACACCGCCTGCGAGCGTCGGCACACAAATTGCTTGGAAGCCGTTTCACGCAAACCCTTCTGTGCCGACAAACTACGTTCGAACACAGCCGTAGCAATCAGCCCCAACGGCATGCCCAGCTCCATCGCATTGATAACGGACCACTTGCCCGTACCTTTCTGTCCGGCGGTATCCAATATCTTATCTATCAGGTAACCTCCTGATTTGTCCTTATGACGCAGTATGTTGGCGGTAATTTCAATGAGATAGCTACGCAACTTACCCTCATTCCAATCAGCAAAGATTTCCGCCATCTGTCCATTGTCCAGACCAAGCAGATTCTTCATCACCCAATAAGCTTCGGCAATAAGCTGCATATCTCCATATTCGATACCGTTATGTATCATCTTGACGAAATGACCGGAACCGGCAGGACCAATCCACTGGCAGCACGGAGTACCGTCAGATGCTTTTGCCGCAATACTCTGCAGGATAGGCTTCACCTCAGGCCAGGCACTTTCAGAGCCTCCGGGCATGATAGACGCGCCGTTCAGCGCCCCTTCCTCTCCACCGGAAACTCCGGCTCCCACAAAACGGAAGCCTTTCTTTTCGGCCAATGCCACACGCCGGTTGGTGTCCTCATAATTGGAATTACCACCGTCAATCAAGATATCCCCTTCGGACAAATGGGGAAACAGCTGTTCCATCAGCTCATCCACCGCACTGCCGGCACGAACCATCATCATTATTTTGCGAGGTGTGGTAATGGAAGTTACAAATTCGGCTATGTCTGTATAGCCTTCAATTTTTTTCCCTTTGGCGCGGCCGTTCACAAAACGTTCCACCACCCCTTCTTCCACTCCCGGAACCGTACGATTATATACCGAAACATTCCATCCCTTATCTGCCATATTGAGGGCCAAATTCTCGCCCATAACTGCCAGACCGATAAGTCCAATGTCTGTTTTATTTAAATTCTTCATATTCATGTAAATTTTGTCTTTATATGGAAACAAAATGCTAACAGCATTTGTTCGTATGAATTACGAAAATAAAATAGTACTTTTGTCAGCGAAAGCCTATTTTTCAACCAGACAGAAAACCAATGCTCATGAAGAACTTCCACATCGGACTATTGCCACGCATCATCATTGCCATTATCTTAGGTATACTTTTCGGAAATTTCCTACCGGCTTCGCTGGTACGGCTGTTCGTAACATTCAATGCCATTTTCAGTGAATTCCTGAACTTCTCCATCCCCCTCATCATTGTGGGGCTAGTCACGATTGCCATTGCCGACATCGGCAAAGGAGCCGGACGGATGCTGGTCTTCACAGCGCTCATTGCTTACGGAGCTACCCTATTCTCCGGCTTTCTCTCCTACTTCACCGGTGTGGCGGTATTTCCTTCCCTCATAGAAACCGGGGTGCCGTTAGAAGAAGTCAGTGAATCTCAAGGTATTCTTCCCTATTTTTCCGTGGGCATCCCGCCATTGATGAATGTTATGACCGCACTCGTACTTGCCTTCACACTGGGGCTGGGCCTGGCTCATCTGAAAAGCGAGGTACTGAAAAATGCGGCACGCGATTTTCAAGAGATTGTCATCCGCATGATCAGTGCAGTGATATTGCCGCTGCTTCCCATCTATATTTTCGGCATTTTCCTCAACATGACGCACAGTGGACAAGTATTCGGCATCCTGATGGTCTTTATTAAGATTATCGGTGTAATCTTCCTGCTTCACATCTTTCTCCTGGTATTCCAATACAGCATTGCGGCACTGTTTGTCCGCAAGAACCCTCTCAAACTACTGGGACGAATGATGCCTGCCTACTTCACGGCTCTAGGCACTCAATCCAGTGCCGCCACTATCCCCGTAACATTGGAGCAAAGTCGGAAGAACGGCGTCTCTGCCGATATTGCCGGATTCGTCATCCCACTTTGCGCCACCATCCATCTGTCGGGCAGCACATTGAAGATTGTGGCATGCGCCCTGGCACTGATGATAATGCAAGGCATGCCCCATGATTTCCCTCTATTTGCAGGATTCATCTTCATGCTGGGCATCACTATGGTAGCCGCTCCCGGGGTACCGGGAGGCGCCATCATGGCATCACTGGGCATCCTGCAATCCATGCTGGGCTTCGACGAGTCGGCACAAGCGCTGATGATTGCACTATACATAGCGATGGACAGCTTCGGTACTGCCTGCAATGTGACGGGCGACGGGGCAATCGCACTGATTATCGACAAAGTGATGGGAAAGAAATAGTTTATATTTTGCCATCTCGTGGAAAATAACGAATATTGCAGTCCGAAAAGACATAATAACAAGAAGCATACATTATGAAGAAAGCCCTTATCTCCGGCATTACCGGGCAGGACGGCTCGTTCCTTGCCGAATTCCTCCTGCAGAAAGGATATGAAGTGCACGGTATCCTGCGTCGCTCTTCCTCTTTCAACACCGGCCGCATCGAACACCTCTACTTCGATGAGTGGGTACGCGACATGAAACAGAAACGTACCATTAACCTGCACTATGGAGACATGACAGACTCCAGCTCTCTCATCCGTATCATCCAGAGTGTGCAGCCGGACGAAATATATAACCTTGCCGCCCAAAGCCATGTCAAAGTATCCTTCGACGTGCCCGAATATACCGCCGAAACCGATGCCGTAGGCACCCTACGCATGCTCGAAGCCGTACGCATTCTCGGTATGGAAAAGAAGACACGCATCTACCAGGCCTCCACTTCCGAGCTCTTCGGAAAAGTGCAGGAAGTGCCGCAAAGCGAAACGACCCCGTTCTATCCCCGCAGCCCCTATGGCGTAGCCAAACAGTATGGCTTTTGGATTACAAAGAACTACCGCGAAAGCTATGGCATGTTTGCTGTAAACGGCATACTCTTCAACCACGAGAGCGAACGCCGAGGTGAAACCTTCGTGACAAGAAAAATCACACTGGCGGCTGCCCGCATCGCCCAAGGCTTCCAGGACAAGCTGTATCTGGGCAATCTGGATGCCCGGCGCGACTGGGGATATGCCAAAGACTACATCGAGTGCATGTGGCTCATCCTGCAGCACGACACCCCCGAAGACTTCGTCATTGCCACCGGAGAAATGCATACCGTACGCGAATTTGCGACACTGGCATTCCGAGAGGTAGGCATCACTCTGTGCTGGGAAGGCCAGGGAGTGGATGAGAAGGGTATCGACACACAGACCGGAAAAGTCCTCGTGGAAGTCGACCCCAAATATTTCCGGCCTGCCGAAGTGGAACAATTGCTGGGCGACCCCACCAAAGCAAAAACACTGCTGGGATGGAATCCGAGGCAGACCAGTTTTGAAGAGTTGGTACGCATCATGGCAGAGCACGACATGAAATTTGTGAAGAAACTGTATTTAAGAAGCAAAGAGCTTTGAATGAACTATTAAACTTTCAGACAACAATGTTAGACAAAAATGCCAAAATATATGTAGCAGGCCACCGGGGACTGGTAGGTTCTGCCATCTGGAAAAATCTTGAGGAGAAAGGATACACCAATCTCATCGGCAAGACCCACACAGAACTCGATCTGCTCGACGGAGTTGCCGTACGCCGCTTCTTCGACGAGGAACAGCCCGAATATGTATTCCTTGCCGCCGCCTTTGTGGGTGGCATCATGGCCAACAGTATCTACCGTGCCGACTTCATCCACAAGAACTTGCAGATACAGCAGAACGTCATCGGCGAAAGCTTCCGCCACGGAGTGAAAAAACTTCTCTTTCTGGGCAGCACCTGCATCTATCCCCGTGATGCCGAACAGCCGATGAAAGAAGACGCACTCCTCACTTCTCCGCTGGAATACACGAACGAACCCTATGCCATCGCCAAAATAGCCGGACTGAAAATGTGCGAAAGCTTCAATCTTCAATACGGTACGAACTACATTGCCGTGATGCCCACCAACCTTTACGGTCCCAACGACAACTTCGACCTGGAACGCAGCCACGTGCTCCCTGCCATGATACGCAAGATACACCTCGCCCACTGCCTGAAACAAGGCGACTGGGATGCCGTACGCCACGACATGAACCTGCGTCCGGTGGAAGGCATCAACGGCGACAGCAGCAAAGAGGACATTCTGAATATCCTCCGGAAATACGGCATCAGCGAAGAAGAAGTGAGATTATGGGGTACCGGCACCCCCTTGCGCGAATTCCTCTGGAGCGAGGAGATGGCAGATGCCAGCGTCTTCGTCATGGAACACGTCGACTTCAAAGATACCTTCAAGCCGGGCGACAAGGAAATCCGCAACTGTCACATCAATATCGGTACGGGCAAGGAAATCACTATCCGCCAGTTGGCAGAGCTGATTGTCAACACCGTAGGCTATCAGGGCCGGTTGACCTTCGACACTTCCAAACCCGACGGCACCATGCGCAAACTGACCGATCCCGGTAAGTTACATGCATTGGGATGGCATCATAAGATTGATATCGAGGAAGGTGTGCAACGCATGTACCGATGGTACTTGGGAAAGTAATTAGTGACGTCTGATTAGCCATGAATGCCATACGGTACAATGTGGAAACTGTATTGTTTATATTGCTGATACTTTTATCAGGTATCAGCCCAACCATGAATGCCATGATAGCTCCCGTGACCTATTCCGTTCGCGGCAAAGTCATCGACAGACAGTCCAGACAACCCGTGGCCTACGCCAACGTTTTCGTTGCCGGCATCCCCGGGAAAGGGGCGTCCACCGATTCACTCGGCACATTCAAGATAGAGCAGGTACCTCCGGGCATCTATAGCCTTGAGGCATCCTGCATAGGATACCAGACTGTTTCCACCCCCGAATATATTGTTTCAGCCTCAACCCCGTTCATCGAGATAGAGATGGAAGAGGATGCCAATCTGCTGAACACAGTAGTGGTGGTGCCTTCCCCCTTCCGGCGAAGTATCGAAAGCCCAGTCAGCATGCGTATCATCGGCTTGCAGGAAATAGAGAAAAGTCCCGGAGCCAACCGGGATGTCTCGCGCATCGTACGCTCCTATCCCGGCGTCTCTTTCTCTCCCATCGGCTATCGCAACGACTTGATTGTTCGGGGCGGTTCTCCTTCCGAAAACCGCTTTTATATGGATGGCATCGAAATTCCCAACATCAACCACTTTGCCACTCAAGGTGCATCCGGAGGACCGGTAAGCATTGTCAATGCCGACCTGATACGTGAGATTACATTTTATACGGGTGCCTTCCCCGCCAACCGCTCCGGAGCCTTGAGTTCCGTCCTCGACTTCCGCCTCAAGGACGGAAATCCGGACAAGCAGGCGTTCAAAGCCACCATCGGCGCATCGGAAGTCTCGCTCAGCGGAGCAGGCCATCTGGGGCAGCGCACCACTTATCTGTTTTCCGCACGCCAGTCCTACCTGCAACTCTTGTTCAAAGCTTTGGGACTGCCCTTCCTGCCCAATTTCATAGACGGACAATTCAAAACAAAAACCCGTTTCAACGAGCACAGCGAGCTGACCCTGCTTGGTCTTGCAGGCATTGACAAGATGAAACTGAATACCGATGAAAAAGGAGAAGATGCCGAATATCTGCTCAGCTATCTCCCCACCATCCATCAGGAAACATTCACTCTCGGAGCCTCTTACAGACACTACAATGGAAGGCACGTGCAATCCCTCATACTGAGCCATAACTACCTGAACAACCGTAATCTGAAATACCGCAACAACGATGACTCTTCCGAAGATAACCTGACCCTGCGCCTACGCTCCACAGAGCAAAAGACCACCCTGCGTTTTGAAAACCAAACGCGCTTGGGAGCATGGACCCTAAAGGAAGGAGCAGAACTGAACAACTCCATCTATGCAAACCACAGCCGGCAAAGACTATACGGCAGTCATTCGGGTACGCTCTCCATCTACGAAACCTCACTCAACATCTTCGGCTGGGGGGCTTTCTTCTCTTCCGACTATACCACCGCCGACAAGCGTCTGGCACTTTCTGCCGGTATCCGTATGGACGGCAACACTTACAACCGAAAGATGCGGCAGCTCTGGAAACAGTTCTCCCCACGCCTCTCTGCATCCTACAAACTCTCGGAACAATGGACCCTGAGCGGAAGTACCGGCCTCTACCACCAATCGCCTCCCTACACCGCTTTAGGATATAAAGACAATGAAGGGCAATATCTCAACAAAGGCCTGAAGTACATGCAGGTCTTTGAAAGCAGCCTCGGTCTGGACTGGCACCTGCAAGACCGGCTCATGGTTTCTGCAGAAGGTTTCTTCAAGCGTTACAGCCGTATGCCACTTTCCCTCCAAGACAACATTCCGTTGGCATGCAAAGGAAACGATTACGGTGTCACCGGCAACGAAACACTCGTCCCTACAGCCAGCGGAAGGGCCTACGGACTGGAAACCATGTTCCGCTGGCAGGCATCCGGCAAGTTCAATCTCGTATCTTCCTTCACCTTATACCGCAGCGAATACCGCAACCGTCCAGATGGAGACTTCATTCCATCCGCCTGGGACAACCGTTTCATCCTCAACATGAGCGGTACATACAACCTGTCCCAGCGCTGGAGCATAGGAGGCAAGCTAAGCTATATAGGCGGCAGCCCCTACACTCCCTATGATGAAGACAAATCATCACTCGTAGAAGCATGGGATGCCAAAGGACAGCCTTACTACGACTATGCGTACTACAATACCGGGCGGCTTCCCAAATTTGCCCAGTTAGACTTGCGTGTGGACAAGTCCTTCTACTTCCATCACTGCATGATAGGAATCTACCTGGACATACAGAATATCACCGGCAACAAACTGAAGCAACCGGATGTGATAATGAGTACGGGCATCATCGAAAATCCGTCCGCTCCCGTTGCCGAACAGCGCTATAAAATGAAATACCTCAAGCAGGAAAGCGGCACTATCCTGCCTACTTTAGGTATAACTGTCGAATTTTAACAAATAGCCACCATAAAAACTATTTTCCTTATAAAAGTTTGCTTTCTATATATAAACCCTTATATTTGCACAATTTTCAACCAAATGTGCAATTAAATATCATGGAACAAAGTTTTATCGCCTATATAGAGAATAGCATAAAGGAAAATTGGGATTTAGACGCTTTGACCGATTACAAGGGAGCAACCCTACAATATAAGGACGTAGCCCGCAAAATAGAAAAGCTGCATATCATTTTCGAGGCAAGCGGCATCAAGAAAGGCGATAAGATTGCCGTCTGTGGCCGCAACAGTTCCCACTGGGGCGTAACGTTCCTCGCAACATTGACCTACGGTGCGGTAATCGTCCCCATCCTTCACGAGTTCAAGGCAGACAATGTACACAACATCGTGAACCATTCCGAAGCCAAACTGCTTTTCGTAGGCGACCAGGTTTGGGAAAACCTCAACGAAAGTGCTATGCCGCTGCTAGAGGGCATCATGATGATGGCAGACTTCTACATTCTTGTCTCCCGCAGCGAAAAGTTGGACTATGCCCGCGAACATCTCAACGAAATGTTCGGTAAGAAATACCCCAAGAACTTCCGCAAGGAGCATGTCAGTTATCACAAGGACCAGCCCGACGAACTGGCGGTCATCAACTATACATCCGGCACCACCAGTTACTCCAAAGGAGTGATGCTGCCCTACCGCAGCCTTTGGTCAAACACCACTTTTGCTTTCGAAGTATTGCCGCTGAAAGCCGGTGACAAGATTGTCTCCATGCTGCCAATGGCACATATGTACGGACTTGCATTCGAGTTTCTGTATGAATTCGCCGTAGGTTGCCACATATTCTTCCTCACTCGTATGCCCAGCCCCAAAATCATTTTCCAGGCTTTCACCGAAGTGAAGCCTAACCTGATTGTGGCTGTTCCGCTCATTATCGAAAAGATTATAAAGAAGAGCGTACTGCCCAAGCTGGAAACTCCTGCCATGAAGCTGTTGCTGAAAGTACCCATCATCAATGACAAGATAAAGGCGACCGTACGCGAACAAATGATTCAAGCCTTTGGCGGAAACTTTGCAGAAATCATTGTAGGAGGAGCTGCCTTCAACCAGGAAGTGGAGCAGTTCTTAAAGATGATAGATTTCCCCTATACGGTAGGCTATGGAATGACGGAATGCGGCCCCATCATCTGTTACGAGGATTGGACCCGCTTCAAACCCGGTTCTTGCGGAAAGGCCGCACCGCGTATGGAGGTGAAAATCCTATCATCCGATCCCGAAAACATTCCGGGAGAGATTGTCTGCCGTGGTCCCAATGTCATGCTGGGTTACTACAAGAACGACGAGGCCACCGTACAGGTACTCGACAAAGACGGCTGGCTGCACACCGGAGACCTTGCCCTGATGGATGCCGAAGGCAACGTAAGCATCAAGGGACGCAGCAAGAACATGCTCCTTGGTCCGAGCGGTCAGAATATCTACCCGGAAGAGATAGAAGACAAACTGAACAATATGCCGTATGTAGCCGAAAGCATCATCGTGCAGCAGAATGAGAAACTGGTAGGTCTGGTTTACCCCGACTTCGATGATGCCTTTGCCCATGGGCTGAACAATGACGACATCGAACGCGTCATGGAGGAAAACCGTGTGGCACTGAATGCAGAACTGCCCGCATACAGCCAGATATTCAAAATGAAAATCTATCCTGAAGAATTTGAAAAAACGCCGAAGAAATCTATCAAACGCTTCTTGTATCAGGAGGCCAAAGGATAATGTAAAAAAACAATTAAACTACAACCTATCTAACCCTTTCTAAATTATTATCTAAATGAGAAACGAATTATTATTATCCGCCATGCTTCCGATATGCGGAATGGCGGGAGAAGCGTATGGCATGCCGCCTGGGGATGCCGTACCTGCTCCAAAAGAGCAGCCAAACATCATTCTGTTCCTAGTGGATGACATGGGATGGCAAGACACGTCCCTCCCCTTTTGGACACAGCGTACCAAGTACAACGATACGTACCATACTCCCAACATGGAACGGATGGCTACACAAGGCAAAATGTTTACGCAGGCCTATGCATGCAGCATCAGTTCACCTACGCGTGTCAGCCTTTTTACGGGAATGAATGCTGCCAGGCATCGAGTCACCAGTTGGACCCTCCGCAAGAACACTACCCATGAACAACCCGACTCGGTCATGATTTATCCGGAATGGAACGTTAACGGCATTTGTCAAGAGCCTGGCGTGGAACGGACCACACAAGTCACCTCCCTGGCCGAAGTGCTCAAAGACCATGGCTATCACACCATTCATTGCGGAAAAGCCCACTTCGGTGCTGAAGGCACTCCCGGAGCCGACCCGTTGAAAATGGGGTTTGAAGTGAACATAGCCGGACATGCTGCCGGTTCACCTGCCAGCTACTATGGCAAGGAGAATTTCGGCAACAAAACAGACGGTAAAAGCCCGCTGGCTGCCGTACCCGGTCTGGAGAAATATCATGGAACCGACACTTTCCTAAGTGAAGCCCTTACCATAGAGGCCATGAAGGCCCTGGACGATGCACAGCAGACTGACAAGCCATTCTTTCTGTACATGGCACACTATGCCATCCATACCCCTATACAACCTGACATGCGTTTCTACCAGAAGTACCTGGACAAAGGCCTTCCTCCGGTAGAAGCTGCCTATGCTACTCTCATTGAGGGTATGGACAAAAGTCTGGGAGACATTATGGATTATCTGGACAAGAACAACCTGACGGAAAACACTATCCTCATCTTCATGTCCGACAATGGCGGTTTGGCGGCCCATACCCGCGCCGGACAACTGCATGTCCAGAACTATCCGCTCAACAGTGGTAAAGGTTCCGCCTACGAAGGAGGCATACGTGAACCGATGATTGTCCGCTGGCCGGGCATCGTAGCGCCCCAAACCCAATGCGACCATTACCTGATGATAGAGGACTTCTTCCCCACCATCCTTGAGATGGCAGGCGTAGACAACTATACAACCGTACAGCAACGCGACGGCATCAGTTTCATGCCATTGCTCACCGGAAAAGGTAAAATGAAAGACCGTGATATCTACTGGCATTATCCCAATAGCTGGGGTCCTTCCGGCCCGGGCATCGGAGCCACTTGCTCCATCCGTTCGGGCGAGTGGAAGCTGGTGTATTATTTCGGTGACGGTAGACGGGAACTTTTCAACATCCCCGCCGACATCAGTGAAAAACATGATATGGCCCGAGAGAAGCCTGAAGTTGTCAAAGAGTTGTCACGGAAATTAAGTAATTACCTCCGGTCTGTGGATGCGCAGCGCCCTCTGTTGCGTGCCACCCGCCAACCAGCTCCCTGGCCGGACGAAATATAGAAAAAAGTATGAAACGAAACCTTTCCCTCCTCCTTGTGTCCCTGCTTTTTGCAGGGACAGCTCTTGCCCAAGAACATAATCCGGGCAGCGTACAGCCGGATACGATTCAGAAATCCTCCGAGAAATCTTTCCGGAAACAACGCTCTCCACGAACAGACCATGGCCCGGTAGGTATCAATATCTCCTTATGGAAAAACATCTCCACACAGCGGACTGATACCATAGGAAGCACCTGCTTCAATCTGGGTGTGTTCTCCTCCATGAACCGTCTGAATGGCCTCGGCATGAATATTCTTGGCAGTGTAACCGGCAGGGATGTGAACGGTGTACAGATGGCAGGTCTGTCAAATATGGTGGGGGGAAGCATGCGAGGCATGCAGATAGCAGGAATTACCAACATCAATGGCAACAACCTTATCGGAGTATCCGTTTCGGGACTGGTAGGTATCACCGGAAACCATGCGCAAGGCGTCATCATTTCCGGTCTGGCAAACATCAGTGGGGACTATAATCGTGGCGCCTCCATAGGCGGCCTGTTGAATATCAGCGGAGAAGGTGCTTCCGGCATACACTTTGCCGGACTCGCCAATATTTCCGGTGGAAATTTCAAAGGATTTTCAGGGGCCGGCCTGCTAAGTGTAATCGGTGAAGACTTGAATGGCATGCAGATGTCCGCCCTTACCAACATCACCGCCGGAGATATGACCGGTGTTCAGGTTTCCGGCCTGGGCAATGTGGTGGGTGGTACAGCCCGAGGATTACAAATAGGCGCTGCCAATATGGCCATACGTGCCAAAGGGCTTCAAATAGGTCTATTCAACTACTACAAAGAAAAATTAGATGGTTTCCAGTTGGGATTAGTCAATGCCAATCCCCAAACAAAAGTTCAACTGATGTTTTTCGGTGGTAATGCCACCAAGCTGAATGTAGGTGCCCGTTTCAAGAACCGGCTCTTCTATACCATCCTCGGTGGCGGTACCCATTATCTGGATTTTGGCGATAAGTTTTCCGCTGCCCTCTTCTACCGTGCCGGTCTTGAATTACCGCTCTACAAACAGCTGTTCATCAGCGGAGATCTGGGATACCAACATATAGAAACCTTCAAGAACAAGGACTACGGCATTCCGGCACGTCTCTATGCCCTCCAGGCACGTGTCAATCTGGAATACCACCTGACCGAGCGCTTTGGCATATTCCTCACCGGCGGTTATGGCGGCAGCCGCTACTACACCCAAGGGAAAACCTATGACAAAGGCATCATTGTAGAGGGCGGGGTGACGATACTGAAATTATAAATTATTGTTTCTCCTTAATCAGCCCCGTCCTATACGCCACCAGCAGTTTCATCAAATCCTGAATCTGCGTAACGAGTTCACTTCCTTTATCCGTATCCTTCACCATCATACGCTGCGAATTGAATTCGACAACCAGGGTTGTAGACTTGATGTCTTGTCCTTCTTCAATGGCTTTCTGACGGCTCTGGAACGGCTCATGCTGCACCAACTGCAAGCCGTGGGAATGATATACCAGCGTATATCCCGCAATTCCCGTTTCCGGCTGATAGGCTTTTGAAAAACCACCGTCAATCACCAGCAGCTTACCATCCGCTTTGATGGGTTTCTCACCTTTAATGGTCTTTACCGGTACATGTCCGTTGATGATATGCGAATGTGGCCCCGGCTTCACGCCGAACTCTTCAAGAATGCGGTCACACACCTCAGCCTCGTTGCGCAAAGCATAGTAATGCCCTTTCGTCTCCTTATGCAATGTTTTGTCGGCCACAAAATAGCGTTCAAAGGTAGCCATCTTGTCTTTATCGAAGGAAGGGGCATCCGGTCCGCACCACATGTACCAGACATAATCCAGTGCAAACTGTTTCTCGTCCGAACCGTCCTCGTCAAAGTAAGCGGTACGTATCAGCTGGTCGGTCTTTTTCAGCAACTTACGTCCCCAGTATTCCTTTTGGCCGATGCGGACATGTTTAAAACTGCCGTCCGCATTCAGAGGCACGGAAGCATGATAAAGCAGGTTACTGTTGCACACCAGATACATGCCGCCATACGTAAACAAGCAGCGCATGTGCTTCTTCATCTTCTCGCTGTTCATGAAAGAAGAATGAATCCGGTGCATCAGTTCGCGCTCTTCGTCCGACAGACGATACGGGTCCGCCGGGTCTACGGTGGGGAAATTCACATCGCGCAACGGATATTCCTTGCCTTCGTATACAAACACACCACGCTCGAAATCCACCAGATGCAGCAGTTTCCGGTTCTCCATACCGAACTCAGGACGGCGGCTGATGATTTCCGCCTCCAGTTTCAACTGGATAACCGTAATCGCCTTGTGCATCTGTGTAATCAGCCGCAAGGTCTTCTCATTGTATTCCGCATCGGCAAAGTTCATTTTCGGCGCAAAGATGGTGCAAGGGTCATCCGCATAGGTATCCATGGCAAACGTTGCAAGCGGCAACAGATTGATGCCATAACCATCCTCCAGCGTTGCTAAATTGGCATAGCGCATCGACATACGGATTACGTTGGCTATACAAGCATCATTACCTGATGCGGCACCCATCCACAGAATATCGTGGTTACCCCATTGGATGTCGAAATTATGATAATCACAGAGAGTATCCATGATAATATGCGCACCCGGTCCGCGGTCGTATATATCGCCCACGATATGCAGCGAGTCGATGGTCAAGCGCTGGATAAGGTTGCACATCGCCACAATAAAATCATCCGCACGCTTCGTAGAGATAATGGTACTGATTATGACATTGATATAGGCATGCTTGTTAGGTTCGATGCTCGATTCGTGCAACAGCTCTTGAATGATATACGAGAACTCTGCTGGAAGTGCCTTGCGTACTTTCGAACGGGTATATTTGGACGAAACGTTCTGGCATACTTTTACCAACTGGTTCAGTGTTATCAAATACCAGTCATCCAGGTCCGTTTCCTGCTCCTTGATAAGTTGCAGCTTCTCTTCCGGATAATAAATTAACGTACAGATTTCCTTCTTCTCACTTTCGCGCAGTGTATGCCCGAATATTTCGTTCACCTTACGTTTCACTGCCCCCGATGCATTCTTCAGCACATGCTGAAAAGCCTCATACTCGCCATGAATATCCGTCAGAAAATGCTCTGTACCTTTCGGCAGATTCAGAATGGCCTCCAGATTGATGATTTCTGTACTGGCATCAGCAATGGTAGGAAAACTGCGTGATAATAATTGCAAATAACGCAAGTCATTGACAATACTTTCCGGAGTTATATTTCCCATAGTTATTTAATTGATAGTTGATAATTGACAGTTGATAATATCCCTCATTCTTCATTATCCATTAATGAAGAACATGAGCAGCACTTGGGCTATAATTACCCGTAGAAACATGCACAGCGGATAAACCGTAGCATAAGCTACAGACGGATTGTCTCCCGGAATGGTGTCGTTGGCGTAGTTCAGCGCCATGGGGTTTGCCATGCTTCCGCACAGCATACCCGCCATTGTTCCGAAATCTATCTTCAGCCACTTGAAGGTAACGATACCCATAATCAATACCGGAACCACAGTCAACGCAAAACCCGTAGCAATCCATAACAGCCCTTCCGGCCGGAATACCGTATCGAAGAAATGGGCACCTGCATCCAGTCCCAGGCAAGCCAGGTAAAGAGACAATCCCAATGCACGGAGCATCAGGTTCGCACTGCGCGTAGTATAAGTCACCATGTGCATCCTCGGACCGAATGTCCCGATAAGAATACCTACGATGATAGGGCCTCCTGCCAATCCGAGCCGCACGGGAGCGCTGATGCCGGGAATGGAAATAGGAATTGCTCCCAAAGCCAGACCGATGACAATGCCGATAAATACCGCCACCAAGTTCGGTTCCTTCAGGCTTTTCACAGCATTGCCCAGCACCTTCTCCACATTTTGTATAGCAGCGGCTTCGCCCACTACGGTCAGGCGGTCACCCAATTGCAAGGTCAGTTCCGCTGTGGCCAGCAGCTGCACGCCGCTACGATAAACCCGGCTGATATTGATACCGTAATGATTACGCAGATGGAGAGAACCCAGCTTCTTGCCGTTCAACTCCGGGCGCGTCACCACGATACGTTGCGAAATCAACTGGCTGTCTATGGCATTCCAGTCTATATCTTCCTTGTTCCAATCAGTATGCTCCTGCTCGCCGAAAAGCACGGTCAGAGCCGGCGTATTTTTCTCCGAGGTAATCACCAGCAGGCGGTCACCTTCCTTTATAATCTTTTCCGAGGTAGGAATACTCACATTCCCATCCCGCCACAAGCGGGAAATCACGAACTTCGGATAGCTGTTCAGCCCGCCTATTTCCTTGATACTCTTGTTGAAGATGGCAGGATTGTGCACCTGGAACGCAACAATGTAAGGCTTGTTCACGTCATCCTTCTCTTTCAATTCCAGGTCTTCCTTATGCGCCAGCGTCTTACGGATGAACAGTACGGCCAGAATGACCCCTACCACCCCCAGCGGATATGCCACCGCACACCCCAAAGCAGGGGTACTGGACTCCAATCCCATCTGTTTCAATGTCTGCTGTGCCGCACCGAGTGCCGGTGTGTTTGTCGTGGCACCGCAAAGTATGCCCACCATATCCGGCAGGGATACTCCCAACCCATAGCTGCCCAGTACAGTCAGCAGGGTGCCGATAAGCACTACACCCGTGGCGAGCATATTCAGTTGTACCCCTCCTTTACGGAAAGAGCTGAAAAAACCCGGTCCCACCTGCAAACCCAAAGCATACACAAATATCACCAGCCCGAAGCTTTCCGCATAATTCAGCATCTGCGGGTCTATGGACAACCCGAAATGCCCGGCAATGATGCCGGCAAAGAATACAAACGTCACTCCCAATGAAATGCCGCAAACATGTATCTTCCCCAATCCCAATCCGATAGCAGAAATCAGTGAGAGTACCACAACCGCCTGCAAGGCGGAGTGCTCGACGAATAAACTATATAGCCAGTCCAATGTGCATTCTATTTTACAGTTTCAGGCTGCAAAGATAGTGCAAACCTCATGCAAAATAAAACGAACCCGTCTATTTTTTATGCGGCAGCACTTCTAAAAAAGGGATACGATACAATAAATCCCTGCTGCCAGCAAAGCACTGACGGGGATAGTCAGCACCCAAGCGGTCATCAGACTCTTCGTAACTCCCCAACGCACAGCCGAAAGCCGCTTCGTGGCCCCTACTCCGATAATAGCTCCCGTAATGGTGTGTGTCGTACTTACCGGAATCTTCAGATACTCCGTCAGATAAAGCGTAAACGCACCGGCAGTTTCCGCAATCACCCCTTCCAGTGGCGTCACCTTCGTAATCTTAGTCCCCATGGTCTTCACAATCTTCCACCCGCCGGACATGGTACCGAGTGAAATGGCCGTAAAACAAGAGAATGCCACCCAGTCCGGCAGGTCATCAATACTGTTTATCCCCATTCCCAGTCCTTCCGAATGTCCGGCTATCATAGCCGCAGCAATGATACCCATTACCTTCTGTGAATCATTCAGACCGTGCCCGATGCTGAACAAAGCCGAAGACACCAGCTGCAGTTTCTTGAACCACACCTCGGCCGTATGGGGATGCGCCCTGCGGCAAATGTACAAGACCAACAACGTAAAACCAAATGCCACCACCATACCAATCAAGGGAGCCAGAAAAATGAATGCCGCAATCTTCAGAATGATACTCAACTGGATGGCCTCAAAACCGTGTGCCATGATGGCAGCTCCGGCAAAACCTCCGATAAGCGTGTGCGAAGAAGAGGAAGGGATTCCCTTCCACCAAGTGAACAGATTCCAGGCAATAGCCGCAATCACGCCGGCCAGAATGATAGGCAAAGTAATGTAAGGCTCCATCACCGTTTTCGATACGGTGTTGGCAATGCCGAAACCGCCGATGACACACTTGGCGATGAAAAAGGCCACAAAATTGAAGAAAGCCGCCCATATCACCGCCTGAAACGGTGTAAGCACTTTGGTAGACACAATGGTGGCAATAGAATTGGCCGCATCATGAAAACCGTTGATATAATCGAATATCAGAGCCAGTACAATGATAATCACTAATAGTTCCATGCGTCCGTTCGTTTATGCGTATTTCACAATCAGGCTCCTCAAAATCTTGCCCACGTGTTCGGCTGCGTCCGTCGTTTTTTCCAACTCATACATAATCTCCTTGATTTTGATGAGTTCAATGCAGTCCTTCTCTTCTTCAAAAAGCCTGGTGATGAAAAATTCATAAATATCATCTGCCCGGTTTTCTATGTCATGCAGCTGGTTGCAATATGCGCGCAGCTTATCCGGACTCTTGCGGAATGCCTCCAGTTCATCCATGGCCTGGCCGATGAGGGCCGCTTCTTGTTGAACCATATGTCCCAGCTCTTTCCCCTTGTCCGAAATAGGATGCGGATTATAGATAGTGATACGCTTGGCACAGCTGTTTATTCCATCAATCACATCATCCATGCCCGAAGCCAGGTCATGGATATCCTCCCGGTCAAAAGGAGTAATGAAAGTAGTACCCAGTTCATCCAGAATCAGATTGGTCAGCTTATCGCCCTCGCGCTCCAAATCTTTGATTCGTTTATAATCTTCCGCCCTCTTCTCAGGCGAGTCATGGCCCAATATTTCTATCAACAGAGCCGACGAGGACAATAAAATCTCAGACAATTGCTTCAGCAAAGGAAAGAATTTCGGTTCTTTCGGTGTGAACCGGCTAAAAAAAGAATTCTTCATAATGGATAAATGTACTAAGTATATTAATTTATTTTTGTTTTCGTTGTTTCAGTCTTGCACGCAGCACTTCTACCACGGCCGGCAGTATGGAAACCACAATAATGGCCACAATCAGCAGTTTGAGGTTCTCTTGTACAAACGGAAGGTCACCGAAGAAATAACCCGCATAACAGAAGATGGCAATCCAGCAGGCGCCCCCAATCAGGTTGTACAGCATGAAGTAATAGTAATGCATCTTACCCATCCCCGCCACGAATGGCGCAAACGTACGGACGATAGGCACAAAACGGGCTATGATAATTGTCTTGCCTCCATACTTCTTATAGAACTCATGGGTCTTGTCGAGATGGCTTTGCTTGAATATTCTGGAATCGGGATTATTGAAAAGCCTTTGCCCGAAGAAATGCCCTATCATGTAGTTGCAAGAGTCGCCCAATACCGCGGCAACAAACAATATCAAAGCCAGCACATTGACCTCGAGAGGCATGTCGGGCAGTGCGGCAATAGCTCCCGCCACAAAAAGCAGGGAATCGCCCGGCAGGAAAGGTGTGACCACCAGCCCCGTTTCGCAGAAAATAATCAGAAACAATATGGCATACGCCCACATATGATATTCCTGCACTATATCAATCATATACTGATCGATATGGAGAATAAAATCTAATAGAAAATCCATTATATATTGATTATCAGTACTTAAAAAATAGAGAAAAACTCGGCATGGGGAGACGGGCAATCTCTCTGGCTCCCGAAAGAGAGGAAGGGAAAGTACTAAATAAGAATACGCCTCAGCGTATATACATAATATCTATATGAAATCTTATGGGGATGGAAAGTAAAGGGGAAAGAAGTTGTCTTTTCTTCCGGGAGCAGAGTTTTCAGGGTTCTCGCAACCTTGGCGGCAATGAAGTCCGGATTAAGCCTCAACAATTTCGAGCAAGAGGCATGCCGTAATGAGAAGGTATTTCCTATGCAACCGGCATCTGCCAGGCAATTATAATTCGCGTCCTCCCCTTTTTCCTGGCATTGTCTGCCATCTGCCCCCGACAAGCTGTGCTGGGCTCCGGAGAAATAATGCACATCCGCAGTAGGGAGTGTCTTACATCCCTCCATATCATCAGAAACGGAAGTGAACTTCGATATGAGGAACAACCCTAACAAGATATAGAATATACATTTCGCCATAGCGGGTGCAAATATAGAAACTATTTTCGGATTACAACAGAAAAATGAAAAACAAAAAGCGGTTAACCGTTTCATCAGTCAACCGCTTTCTTGTTTTTGTAGTGGGTACGAGAATCGAACTCGTATACCATGCGTGAGAGGCATGTATCCTAACCGTTAGATGAACCCACCCTCGCATTTGTCTTGTACACCCTCAGGGATTCGAACCCTGGACCCACTGATTAAGAGTCAGTTGCTCTACCAACTGAGCTAAGAGTGCATCTGGCGGAAGCTGGGGGATTCGAACCCCCGGTACGGTTACCCGTACGTCAGTTTAGCAAACTGGTGGTTTCAGCCACTCACCCAAACTTCCTTTTTTATAACCAGCATTCTTTTCAAATGCGGTGCAAATGTAGGGCAAACTTTTGGACTGTGCAAATCTTTCCTACATATTTTTTTCACCGTTTTCATACAATTTGAGATAACACGTTAACACTCAAACCCTAAAACAAGAAAAAAAATTTGATACATATCAAACCGTCCTTTTCAACCTTTCCTTATCTTTGCGCGATTTTTAAAGTATAGTGCACATACACGGACAATGATACAACAAGAAAGCCTAAAAAAGCGGCTTGCCAAGCTGGCCGCCCCCATTTTTATAGAGACACTTCTCATCATGATGCTCGGTGCGGTGGACACCATCATGCTGAGCCGCCACTCGGACAACAGTGTTGCCGCCGTAGGGGTAGTCAACCAAATTATCATGCTCACTTTCCTCGTTTTCGAAGTCATCAACCTCGGAACGTCCGTTCTGTGTTCCCAGTATCTCGGTGCGAAACTACACAAGAAAGTAGTGCAAGTAGTCGGCGTATCCATCCTCGTCAACCTGGCGGTAGGTATCACGGTCAGCCTGGTACTGTTCTCCTGCGTCCATCCCATCCTCCGGCTGATGGGGCTCACCGCTGAACTGATGCAGGACGGCATGGACTATATGCGTATCGTAGGCGCTTTCGCCTTCTTCCAGGCACTATCCCTCACCCTCTCCGCCTCCCTGCGCAGTGCCAACAAGGCCATCTACCCGATGATGGTCACCGTCGTAGTCAATATCCTCAATATCATCGGCAACTACTCCCTCATCTTCGGCCGCTTCGGCTTTCCGGAACTGGGCGTGGAAGGCGCCGCCATCTCCACAGCCTTCAGCCGGGGTGTCTCCATGATTATACTGTTCGTCATACTGTTCCGCAAGCACATCCACCGTTTCCCACCGGCATACTTCCGCCCTTTTCCGTGGATAGAACTAAAGAACCTGATGAAGGTAGGCCTGCCCTCTGCCGGCGAACAATTGTCGTACAGCTCGTCGCAAGTCGTCATCACCTACTTCATCAACATGCTGGGAGTGGAAGCGCTCGCCACCCGTACCTATTGTGTCAACATCATCATGTTCGCTTATCTGTTCAGCATCTCCATGGCACAAGGCGGCGCCATCTGTATCGGGCATCTGATAGGCGAGAAGAAACCTCACGCAGCCTTCCTTATGGGAAAATACGTCATGAAGAAATCCGTCATGATTACCGTCATGCTGTCCTGCATCCTCGCCCTTTCGGGGCATGCCATCTTTGGCTGGCTCACGTCCAACCCCGACATCATACGTATGGGTGCCACCATCCTTATCATAGATGTACTCCTCGAAATAGGCCGCCCCATCAACATCTTCGCCACCAACGCCCTTCGTGCGGCAGGAGATGTCAACTACCCCTTCTACGTAGGGTTGGTGGTGCAGTGGAGTGTAGCTGTAGGTGTGGGATACCTTTTCGGCTTTCCCTTCGGCTGGGGTATCTGCGGCATGTGGGTAGCCTTCCTGTTGGACGAGAATATCCGCGGCTTCATTTTCGTCCGCCGCTGGTATGGCATGAAATGGGTAAACAAAAGCTTCATCCGGAATTGTTTTTAATTCCAAAAGTCCTATCTTTGCTCCCCGAAAGCAGAAGCGGACCGAACTTTACCGGTCTTGCTTACTGAACAAATAAATCATGGTCTTATGGATGCACTATTGAAAGAAACCGTAGATGCCGCTATCAACTCCCGCTATCCAGGCATGGCTCCCGAGGGAAGAAGGTTGATAGAGGAAATCCTCATTCGCAAGGAAGTAGAAAAGGGCGCATTATTACTCAATGAAGGGCAGATAAGCCATAATATCGTATTTGTAGGAAAAGGCATGTTGCGCCAATTCTATTATAAAAACGGTAAAGACGTCACCGAACACTTTTCCTATGAAGGCTGCATCATCATCTGCATAGAAAGTACCTTGAAGCAGGAACCCACCCACCTCATGATTGAGGCACTCGAACCGAGTGTCGTATACCTGCTGCCATACAACAAGCTGCTGACACTTACCGAAATCTCATGGGAAATAAACATGTTCTATCGGAAGATTCTGGAATATTCCCTGATTGTTTCACAGATAAAGGCTGACTCCTGGCGGTTTGAGACTGCACGCGAGCGCTATAACCAGCTCATGGAACATCAGCCCGAAGTCATCAAGCGGGCTCCTTTGTCGCACATTGCGTCCTATCTGCTGATGACCCCCGAAACACTGAGTCGGGTACGTTCGGGCATACTGTAACCCTCCTCCTGTCTGCCCGGAGAATACATATCTGAATTTATATAGAAATTTTACCATTTCTCCCCTAAGCGTGCATTGATTGCCATACAATCATTTCATGCTCAAGGTTGTTTTATATGTATTTAAAATATTAAAATTCAGATTATGAATACTATACATAATTTTTCCGCTTCCCTGATACAGCGGACAAAACAAGCCGGACGATACAGTACATCCGGTATATATACCAGTACAGTGAACAGCTTTTTCCGCTTCGTCGGCCACCGTTCCATCACTTTTGCAGAGCTTACCCCCAGCCTCATCAAGCAATACGAAGACCGGCTGCTCGGTGAAGGACGGCGCCATAATACCATATCCACCTATATGCGTATGCTCCGTTCCATCTCTCACCAAGCTGCCGAACAAGGCATTCCATTCACACACAGTATAGACGATTTGTTCGCCTATGTATTCACCGGTTATGAGCCTACCGCCAAACGGGCCATCTCTCCTTTACTAATCCGGCGCTTGGTAAATCTTGATTTGGAGAAGAAACCCGCCTTGCGTTTCAGCCGCGACATGTTTCTGTTAAGTTTTTACTTACGAGGCATTCCGTTCGTAGACCTTGTACATCTCCGCAAAACGGATGTCAAGCACAATACCATTTATTATTACCGTCATAAGACCCGTCAGCAATTGTCCGTACATATAGAGTCGTATGCCGCACAGATTATAAATAGGTATAAGAACGAAGCCGCCTCTTCCCCCTATTTGCTACCGATATTATCACTGACCGGGGAAGATGGTTACAGACAATACAAAAGTGCTTTACGGCTCTACAACCAACATTTACACACACTTTCGAAGATGTTACGGTTAAGCATTCCATTAACATCTTATGTAGCCCGCCATAGCTGGGCCACCACTGCCAAAGACGAAGGAGTGGCCATTTCTGTGATTAGTGAAAGCTTAGGACATACTTCTGAAAAGGTAACTCACGTTTACCTTGCTTCTTTTGACAACAATGCGATGAGTAAAGCAAATAAAAAAGTGATTGCAACAATCCATCCAAACAAAAAGAAAAAGCCCTAAAAACTAGAATTTGTAAAAGTATTCCTATTTGTATAGGAGTACTTTTATTATCCAATTTTATTCTCTTACTTACAAGGTAAGAGAATATGTTTTGTGGCTGCAAAGATATGAAAAAGATTACTACAATCGCAAAAAAATAGATTTATTTTTTAATTCATATTTATCTCATATATAGATATAAGACACATTGCAGCCACTTGTATTTCAGTCTTATATATTTACATAAACGCCCCCATTTTGAATTCAAAAATTAAATTTAATTATGAGATAAAATATCGTTTTACATTTTAATTACATATATAGTCTTTTAATGTAAAATACCTTTTAATGGCTGGTTTATAAGATTATTCTCCAAATAAAATACCACCTCTTACCTTGTAAGTAAGAGAGTATTGGTATCCATTACCTTGTAAGTAAGAGAATTATTAAACAAACAAGAATGAACAGTTTTTTCTCTTTCAATACCATTGAGAAAGAAAAAAGCTATTGAATTAGTGTGAATTATGAAACAAGTTCTCCATTTCAATAAAGTGATTAAGTTCGTCATTATCTTTGGTGACTTATGCTTACTGAACATCATTTTCATCTCGCTATATCACATTTTTGACTACCAAACACTGGGCAATGAATTTACACATTCATTGTCCCAGCTATTGGTATTATTGAATCTAGTCTATCTACTTTGCAATTACTCCAATGGCGTCGTACTGCATGAACGTATTGTACGTCCGGAACGCATTGTACGTCGGGCTCTCCGTAATACAACTTTTCACGCCACGCTGTTCATCAGCTTGGCTACTTTAGCAGATATCGGTACCAGTTCACTCCGTTTTTTTACATGCTTTTATAGTATTTTCTTTATCTGCCTCGCTATATATCGTCTTCTTTTCCGGTATTTACTGAAAAAATATCGAGAACATGGAGGTAACTCACGTACCGTCATTTTAATCGGCAGTAACAAAAACATGACAGAACTCTATCAAGAAATGACCGGAGATCCCACCACGGGCTTCCGCATTACCGGCTATTTCTGTGATGTACCTTCTGATGATTTTCCCGAAGATGTCCCCTATTTAGGGCAGCCTAAAGAAGTTGTCACTTATTTACAGCAACACCATATAGAACAAGTCTATTGCTGCTTGCCTTCTGCACGTAGCCATGAAATACTTCCAATCATCAATTATTGCGAAAATCACTTGATTCGTTTCTATAGTGTACCTAATATTCGCAATTACCTGCATCGTCGCATGCACTTCGAGATGTTTGGCAATATCCCCGTACTCACTATCCGCGAGGAACCTTTGGCACAAATGGAAAATCGCCTGCTGAAAAGAGCCTTCGACCTCTTTTTCTCCCTCGTTTTTCTGTGTACAGTATTCCCCTTCGTCTACATCATCATAGGTACCGCTATCAAGCTATCCTCCCCCGGTCCTATCTTCTTCAAACAAAAACGAAGCGGAGAGAATGGAAATGAATTCTGGTGTTACAAATTCCGTTCGATGCGTGTCAACATAGACAGTGACGAACTACAAGCCACCGCCAATGACCCGCGCAAAACAAAAATCGGAGATTTCATCCGTAAAGCCAGCATTGACGAACTTCCCCAATTTATCAATGTGTTACTAGGGCAAATGTCCGTTGTAGGGCCACGCCCCCATATGCTGAAACACACTGAAGAATATTCACGCCTTATCGACAAATATATGGTCAGACATCTGGTAAAGCCCGGCATCACCGGTTGGGCCCAAGTCACCGGCTACCGTGGTGAGACCAAAGAACTCTGGCAAATGGAAGGACGTGTACAGCGCGATGTATGGTATCTGGAACACTGGACTTTTCTATTGGATTTATACATTATATACAAGACAATCAGAAACGCCATTCAAGGCGAGAAAGAAGCGTATTGAGAATTAAAATTGAAAATCAAAAATTAAAAGGAGCAGTAATGAAAAACAAGAAAAGTATAGCCATCTTGATGGCGGCAATTACATTGGCAAGCTGCCAATCTTACAAAAAAGTACCTTATCTACAAAGTTACGAATCACTTACAGATAAGAGTTATAAGGAAATCGTCATCAATGAAGTCAACCAGCAGGATACCCTCTACGATGCGCGTATCCAACCTAAAGACTTGCTGAATATCACCATAAACACCACTGATCCGCAAGCTGCCGCACCGTTCAACCTGACCATGCAGACCTATAATAACATAGCACAATCCAATGCCAGCACTACATCGCAACCAGCTCTGCAACAATATCTCGTAGACAATGCAGGTGAGATAGACTTCCCCGTGATAGGCAGACTGCAAGTAGGCGGCTTAACTAAAAATGCAGCCGAGAACCTTATCCGTGAACAGCTTCGTCCTTATCTCAAAGAAATACCTATTGTCACTGTACGTATGTCCAACTACAAAATTTCTGTCCTCGGTGAAGTGAACAGTCCCGGAACTTTCACTATCAATAATGAGAAAGTGAATATTTTCGAGGCGCTTGCCATGGCAGGCGACATGACCATTTACGGTATACGAAACAACGTCAAGCTCATCCGCGAAGACTGTAACGGCCAGCGAAATGTCATCAGCCTAAACTTGAACGAGCAGAATATTCTTCATTCTCCCTACTACTACATGCAGCAGAATGATATCCTTTATATAGCTCCAAATAAAACCAAGGCAAAGAGTGCAAGCGTCAGTAACAGTACCACTATCTGGGTTTCTGTGATTACTTCCCTTGTTTCACTCGCAAGTCTGATTGTCAACATTGTAAGATAATTTTAATCCTCAAAAAATGAAAGAAGATTTATACGATGACCTTTTAAACGAAAAAGAGGAAAAAACAGATTTCCAAGCCCTCTTTTTCAAATACATCATTCATTGGCCCTGGTTTGTGGCAAGCGTATTGATATGCACTGGCCTGGCCTTTGCTTATCTCCGTTACCAAATACCCGTCTACGAAGTGTCATCTTCTATCCTAATTAAAGAAGACGACAAGAAAAGTACCAACAATGCACTGTCTGCCATGCAGGATTTTGGTATGCTTTCCATGACCAGCAACTTTGACAATGAGCTGGAAATTCTGAAATCAAGGACACTCATCAAGAAAGTCGTGTCACGTCTGAACCTTTATACTAACATCGCCATCGAACAATCTTTCGGCTACGATGTTCCACTTTACAAAAACTCCCCTCTTGATGTGTTCATGACCGCCGAGGAAGCTGACAAACTGGAAGGGAACATTCGGCTGGAACTGATATACTCCCCTACCGGCCAACTGATTGTCACAGCCTTTTATATACAAAACGGAGACAAGCAAGAAACGACCAAATCTTTCGACGAACTACCTGCCATTCTACCACTCCCGGTAGGTGTCATCACCATTTCGCACAATGATTCATCGCCTGCTCCGCAAGAGCCCGTCAATCTGAAGGCTATCATCAGTACCCCCACTGCCGCAGCAGCAGGCTATAGGGCAGGTCTGACCGTAGCCCCTATATCCAATACCAGTACCATTGCCACCATCAGTGTACAAAACACCCATATACAACGAGCCTCCGATTTCACCCAAGAACTGATAATACTCTATAATCAGGACACCAACACCGAAAAGAATGAAGTGGCCCAGAAAAGCGCCGACTTCATCGAGGAACGTATCAGCATCATCAACCACGAACTGGGCACCACAGAAACCGAACTGGCGGAATTCAAGCAACGCGCCGGACTGACCGACATCAGCAGCGACGCGCAGCTTGCCCTTCAGGAAAGTTCCAAGTATGAACAGCAATATGCAGAGAACGCCACCCAAATCAACCTCGTGAACTATCTGCGCGACTACATCAACAATCCTGCAAACAACGACGAGATCATCCCTGCCAACGTAGGACTGAGCGACATGAACCTGACCTCCGCCATAGACAAGTACAACAATCTCATCGTGGAGCGTAAGCGCCTGCTACGTACCTCCTCCGAAAGCAATCCCGCCATCATCAATCTGAACACGGGGATCGAGGCCATGCGCCACAATGTGAAAACCACCGTAAACAGTGTTTTGAAAGGCCTGCAAATCACCCGGAGCAACATCGACCGACAGTCGCGCAAGTACGAAAGCCGCATCAGCAACGCCCCCAAGCAGGAGCAGGAGTTCATGAGTATCGCACGCCAGCAGGAAATCAAGGCCACCCTCTACATCATGCTGCTGCAGAAACGCGAGGAAAACGCCATCACACTGGCTGCAACCGCTAACAATGGACGCATTATCGAAGAACCCATGCCTGCCGGCATCGTTTCTCCCCAAGGCAAAAAAATCTATATGATTACCTTTGTCATCGGCATCGGCATTCCCTTGGGCATCATTTTCCTATTGAACCTGCTCCGTTTCCGCATTGAAGGGCATACCGATGTGGAAAAGCTCACAAAGGTTCCCATTATCGGTGACATCCCCCTTACCGGTTCAAACAAGCATGAAGAGTCTGCCATTGCCGTACGCGAAAACGACAACGACATCATGACGGAAACCTTCCGCAGCCTGCGCACCAACCTGCTCTTCATGATGGGCGATCCGGATAAGAAAGTCGTCCTGGTTACCTCCACCATAAGCGGTGAAGGCAAGACTTTCATAGCTTCCAACCTCGCCCTCAGTCTGGCGCTGCTCGGCAAAAAGGTCATTCTGGTAGGATTGGATATACGCAAACCGGGATTGAACAAGTTGTTCCATCTTTCACACAAAGAAAAAGGAATCACCCAATACCTTGTCGCCCCCAAATCCACAGACCTTCATGCGCTGATACAGCCTTCCGGCATAACTTCCAACCTCGACCTGCTATTGGGCGGTCCCATCCCACCCAATCCTACGGAACTACTGGCACGCCAGTCACTGGAAGACACCATCAGTACATTACGCAAAGAATATGACTATATCGTACTGGATACAGCCCCTATCGGCATGGTGACCGACACGCTCATCCTTTCGCGCGTAGCGGACGCCAGCATCTACGTCTGTCGTGCAGATTATACGCATAAGACCGATTACCAGCTCATCAACGAGCTTCAGGAGCATCATCGTCTCCCCAACTTATGCACAGTAGTCAACGGAATCGATATGAAGAAGAAAAAATACGGTTATTACTACGGCTATGGTAAATACGGAAAGTATTACGGCTACGGTAAGAAATACGGATACAGTTGAGTTAGCGACTAGCTATTAAGAGTTGAGAGTAAATAATCGAGTGTCTAATTTTTAATTTCTAATTTCTAATTTCTAATTTTTAATTAACCCCGCCCCTCCAATGTGACAGGCGACCGCGTAGCGCGCCCGAACCTCAACTATTTATGAACCATAGAAATACACCTTTAAAGGATTTTACATGAACCATACTGATATCACCCCTCATATTATTCCTCGTCGCCAATGGCTGGTGGCATACGTGCAGTCTTGTCTGGAAAAGAAGACTGCCGAACGGCTGAAAGCTATGGGAGTGGAATATTACTTACCCATACAAAGCGAAATACGCCAATGGAGCGACCGGCGCAAGAAAGTGGACCGCCTGGTCATCCCGATGATGATTTTCGTGCATGTCACTCCGCAGGAACGCCCCCTGCCGCTTACCTTACAAGCTATCAGTCGGTACATGGTATTGCGCGGTGAAAGCCGTCCCGCCGTCATTCCCGAGGAACAGATGGAACGTTTCCGCTTTATGCTGGATTATAGCCCGGAGGCTGTAGAGATTTGCAGTACACCTCTGGCAGCAGGTGATGCCGTGAAAGTAATAAAAGGCCCCCTTGCCGGATTGGAGGGAGAACTGGTCATGATAGGAGGAAAAAGCAAAGTGGCAGTCCGGCTGGATATGCTGGGCTGCGCACATGTGGACATGCCGATAGGATACGTGGAGAGAATTAATTTTTAATTGTCTCGTATTCGCTTTTGGCGTCAAAACAAGGACAAGCCTTATGGATAGAGGAACTGAGTTGCCGATGCCCTGAAATACGGGCATTGGGATAGTCGGTCTTCAGCTGCCGAAGCAAGTCAAGCAAAGAGCATTTCTGCGCATAGGTACGTGTATCGGCAGGGACACCATTCTCGTCGAGCCCACCCTCATAGCAGATGCCGATACTCTTGTCGTTCCAGCCGGTGGCATGGGCTCCAATCTGATGAACCGGGCGACAAATATGCACCTCGCCGTCACGGGTGATGTAGAAATGATAACCGATATCGGCAAAGCCCCGTGCCAGATGACTGCGGCGAAGCGCCTCCACCGAGAAGTGACGGTCACAGCGCGTAGCGCTGCAATGAACTACCAGGAGGGTTACCTCCCGATAGTTCTGATAGAAACTGCCTGCTTTCATCCGGCTAACGGTTGATGCAGGAAGTCAAGCCAAACACTCCGGCCAATGTAGTGGCCACGGTAATAATCACTTTAAGGACAATGCCCCATACAGATTTTGATTTTGTTTTCTCACTCATAACAATTTGCAATTAAGGAATTAAACACTATGGTTAGCTGCATTTTTTAGACAGAAGAACATATTTATTTTCTCTCTTTTGTCTTTTCGTTTCATCCTAACGGATTTTCCCCCTGGTCTCCGTCCGAACCGCCTCCCGGGTTGCTGCCTCCACCGGCATCTTCACCCCCGCCAGTGGCTCCGGTCAGGTCCACGGTAGTCTTTCCGGCCTTCAGGGCTTTCACCACGGCACGGGCTGCACTTCGGGTTGCCACCAGATTGAATTCCGCCTCCTCCAGCAGCTCTCCAAAACGCTGGCCGCAGGTCCAGTTCACATTCAGCCTACGGATATGGATGGCAGGATTGAACTCCTTGGCAGAAGCCGCGCCGATACTGTTGATGCTGATGTAGAAACTCCCCAGGTCGCCCAACTGGATTTTTTGTCCGGCCAGCAACTGCTCCCGCATGCAATCCACGGACATGGTGAGGATGGCAACGATATCCGAACGCTTGTACACGCAGCCATGACTGGCTATATGCTCGGCAAAGCGGTTGATGTCCATCACTTCCGAATACTGCGCACTTGCGTACGCTTTTTTGGCAACCGTCTTATCGGTAGGATTGCCACGCATCACGATACTGTAGTTAATCATAAATTAAAAATTATAAGTTAAAAATTAAAAGATAGGGAGACGATACTAATCCCAGGGGCTTACGATTACTAATCTTCGCGCGTCACGATTACTAATCTTCACCCCTCATCGTCTGACAGAACAAAGATACGACGTACCTCCGGGCAGAATAAGAGATGCGGTGAAGTGATATGAAGGGATGTGGGAAAATGTGAGATTAGGTAAGATTATACCGGGTTCCGGCAATGGGTATACAGAAAAAATTCCGTACATTTACAGTGTAATAACCAGTTAAAGCATTGTTTATGAAGTACGTTGAAGACTACGAAAATATCCCCGGCAAAGAGTGGCCCGTCCGCCCCTATTACAAACGTGAACTGGCAGAGGCATACGCCCCCACCATTTCACCGGCATCCGCACTCAACCGCTTGTCCAAATGGATGAAGCTGAATTTGGAACTGGACGAAGCCCTGCGGCATACCGGCTACAAAGGCTCCCAGAAAATATTCACCTCCCTACAGGTGGAACTTATATTCAGGTATTTAGGAAAACCATGAAAGAATCAATCCCCCACATAGCGCGCCATGGCGCATTGGTTGCGGTAGATTTCATCCCCTTTCAGCTCGACCACCCGATAACCACAGCGGCCACCGGAACGGACAGCCTCATAGCCCTCCTGCTTCATCACCAGACCGAGGCGCGTGGGACTCAAGGGTTGCCGGATACCTATGTTGATATGTCCCAGTATCTGGGCATTGGTCAAGAACATACACTCCTCGCCCGGTATGGGGCGGCGATAGTACACCTGAACGAGCTCACGCTCCAGGCAGGGCACCTCAAAATAACGGTTATGAAGATTCACGGCATCAATCTCCTCCTGCTCAAACCAGTAGTGGAAGCCGCTCTTCCAGAGGGCATAGCCTTGCGCATACACTCCGGCATAATCTATGGGATAATCGAAAGGACTGTCTATGGAATCCACCTCGAAGGGAAGCCAACGGCGGTTGCCACTGAGGTCGTTGAGGAAGGTGACGTTGTTGCTCGTGCCACAGAAACTGGCAATATGCGGACGGCTCTCCTTGAAGTGTCCGTAGGCGGCACGCTCGTTCACGTCTGTCATGCCGGTGATGGCCTTCAACTGGCTGACCTGGGCAGAGGTCATCTCCTCCAGCTCTTCAAGGCATACCAGTGCAAACTCGGTCAGCGTAAAAAGGTCGTCCTTGCTGACGCGCCGGCTGTTGCTTTTCACGTAAAAATAACGCTGAAGTTCGACAGGAAGCAGACGCTGCATCCAGGTAGTCTTGTAGATGCCCTGCTTACCGATGAAGACCAGAATCTCATGATTCACCACCTTGGTATCGAGCAGCGAAGCAATGGTGGCCACCAGCCACTTCTTGAAGTAGATGCCGAAAAGCTTCTGGTCGTCCTTCACATGTACGCCGGCAGCCAGACGGGCAATAGGGTCAGTAGTACCGTCCCAAGTAGGCAGCCCCTCCAGATAGGCTACAAAGGGATTGAAAAGCGGCGTGTACTCCGAATCGAGCACGGAACGTATGTCAGCAATGCGGGCAAGCATCCCTGCCTTGTTCATGCGGCTCCACAACGTGTTGACGTAGCGGTCGGTCAGCTCCGCATACTCCTCTCCGCAGTCGGCCATCAGGACTTCGAACTTGCCGCTCACCGTATTTTTGCGGAACTTCGCCTGTTCGGAAAGGAACTGCTCGATATCTGCCACCGTGGCAAACTTTTCATCGTCCTCTCCCCTGCGGACAAGGGAACGGGTGCCATGCTCCCCGGTATTCGCGTAGCAGGAGCCGATGACAGCTGCCACATCCCCGTCATAGTCAGGAAAGTGCTCCGCTGCCCAAGCAGCGGCTGTCTTCCGAGCCACTCCGTACTGGTTGAGCAGATAACCCATGCGCATCACATATTCGTTATGATGATGTTCACAATAACTCACTCCCTCCTCTTCCAGCAGGCGTTCGGCAGCTTTCACCACCTTCTCCAAACGTTTGTTGCGCTTTGTCGGCACAGCTTCGGAAGCGCCATCCTGCGGTTGGGGAGCAATCGGACTATCTTGCAAAACAAAAGAAGCGGCACTGGGATTGTAATATACATGAGGGTCGGAAGCCAGTCCACTGATACGGGTAGCATTCTTGCACTGCCCGTCGCTTTCGAAGCCCACCAGGCAGGAATAGTAGTCGTTGACTTGATTGAAATACTTGGCGTATTGCCGGAAGGCTTTTCCCTTTTCCGCTCCGTTCAGGTCATCGATGCGGCAGATGATACGGATGCCATGACCACTGATGGTGGTGTAGGCCATCAATGTATACTTGTCGGCACAAATCAATGTCAGTGTGGCAGCCATCCGCTCGGGAGCGATGTGGTCCAGGTCGACCAAGGTATAGCCGGTCCAGGCACAGATATGTTCGCGGGTCTTCCCACCTTCAAAGCAGACGGCAACAGCGAAGCAGGGACAGCCGGACTTCTCGCGGTCGGCATCCCTACGCAGGTCTTGCTGCAAGTAGTAGCGATGTTTCTCGGTGCGGTCTCGCAGGGCAGCGTCGCATTTAATGATGTTGACTATTTCTTCAAGAGAAGTTTCTACTGATTCTGTGTCCGAATAGCCTCTGAAAAGGCTGATATTGCGGTGTTCCATAATTTACTGATTTTTGTTTATGTTTAAAATTACGACGCGAAGGAACGCATAAGTACCCAGATACACAAGTCCGGTCGTTTCCACTACATGGAAATGATTTCGCTTGTTTTTATTATTGTTTAACAATTAAAAGAGTCAACATGACAAAGAAAGAGCCGGTGACACCGGCATTCGGAGCCTTTCTGAGCAAATGCCAGAAAGAACAGCTCGTTAACGGCAGACATCTGACCAACGAGACCATCGCCCAAGCAACGATGATGAGTACCAGAACCTACAACCTTTTAAAAAAGGGCTGAGTAACAACATCAACCAGATACATGCCGTAACGCATTTCTGGCGGTCGTTCCCTAAAACCGAACAAGAAAAGGAGAGCTTTGAGAAAGAGGTAGCAGATTGCCTGGAGAGTGATTTGAGGAACTACAGAATCCATACCGGAGTCCTGAAGCCTTAACTTCACTTGCAACCTTGACACTTGTGGCACCCTTTTTCCAATACTCCCTATTAGGCTAATATTTATCACACACAAACGATACAGGTCTGTGCATATTGATAATTTGTCTCGCGCGCGTAACGGGTATTTATGTTTAAGGGGTGACACAGGTGTCATTTCGGCTTACCACTGATTACATAAATTGACAGAAATTGAAAAGAAAAATTACCTACAAGAATCTGTGAATTTTATGGTATAGATATTAGAGAAAGTAAGCAGCTATTCCATATAAAATATAATCATGATTATGAAACAATATAATATTGCCGTTGCAGGTACCGGCTATGTAGGTCTGAGTATTGCAACTTTGCTTGCACAGCACAACCATGTCACTGCTGTCGATATAATCCCTAATAAAGTAGAACTTATCAACAACAAGAAATCACCCATTCAGGATGAATATATAGAGAAGTATTTGGCAGAAAAGGAGCTTGACCTAACTGCTACTCTGGACGGCAAGGCAGCCTACAAAGATGCGGACTACGTCGTTATTGCCGCTCCTACCAACTACGACCCGGTGAAGAACTTCTTCGACACCCATCATATCGAAGATGTGATAGACCTCGTCATCAGCGTAAATCCGGATGCGGTAATGATCATCAAATCAACCATCCCCGTAGGCTACACCCGCTCACTCTATATAAAATATGCACAACAATTCCTTCACAATCCGGAACTGGAAGGCAAAAAATTCAACCTGCTCTTTTCTCCGGAATTTTTGCGTGAGAGTAAAGCACTTTACGATAACCTTTATCCTTCTCGCATCATAGTAGGTTATCCTAAAATTATTGAAGGAACAGAATTTACAGAAGAAAATACAGCTATAAATGCCATCAGCAATCCCAATGCGGAAGAATATGCCAAAATTTTCGCAACATTGCTCCAACAAGGTGCTGTTAAAGAGAACATAGATACCCTATTTATGGGTATGAAAGAAGCCGAAGCCGTAAAACTTTTCGCCAATACCTACCTTGCCCTGCGTGTCAGCTATTTCAACGAACTCGACACGTATGCCGAAATGAAAGGGCTTGATACCGCAGCCATCATCAACGGAGTATGTCTCGACCCACGTATCGGCACACACTACAACAACCCCTCTTTCGGTTACGGCGGCTATTGTTTACCTAAAGATACAAAGCAACTCCTTGCCAATTACGACCGCGTCCCCCAAAACATGATGACCGCCATTGTGGAAAGCAATCGCACACGCAAGGATTTCATTGCTGACCGTGTATTGCAGAAAGCCGGTTACTATAGTTATGCAGAAGGTAATTATGATGTTGCAAAAGAAAAGCAAGTTGTAATTGGCGTATATCGCTTGACGATGAAGTCCAATTCGGATAATTTCCGACAATCATCCATTCAAGGTGTAATGAAACGGATAAAGGCAAAAGGGGCAGAGATTATCATCTACGAACCGACACTGGAAGATGGAAGCACGTTCTTCGGCAACCGGGTGGTGAATAATCTGGACAAGTTCAAGAAGCAGAGCCATGCGATAATAGCCAATCGATATGATGCTTGTTTGGAGGATGTGAAGGAGAAGATTTATACGAGGGATATTTTCAGGAGAGACTAAGATAACAATCATCCACAAATGACGCACTGCCCCAATGAATAACTTTGTTTTATCTCCTATGGAAACAAATTCTTTTATGCAGCAAAGACTGATTAGGCGTTTACAGCATTGCCTTTATAAAATAGAACATTGCGACCTTGATATTGAAAACATCCAACCTGTATATAGCATATTGACCAATATCATCTCTTCGCTCACTATAGCATATAAGGCAATGCCCAAAACGCTAAATCGCCTCCAAGCATCCATTGAAGAGATCGAGCAGCTTACAGACAGTTTAGCAACAGCCACGACAAAAGATGCGACTGCCGCCAAGATGAATAAACTAAAAAAAATCCTCGTAGCAATAAGAAGCACACTGCACAATGAATCCACTCCCAAGCAAAACTATAATTCAGAAAACTATTACACACAAGAATTAGCAAGGCTTGCCACAGAAAAACAAAACTTGGAGAGCACCCTTAAAGAGGTCAAAGACAAGAAAGCAAAACAAGATATCACCACGGAAGAACTACAACGTCAAAAAGATGAACTTACAAACAGTCTGCATGCTGTTGAAGCCCAAGTGGCTCAATTAAAAAAAGAGAAGCAAGAACTTATCAAGCAAAAGGATGCCCAAGAGACTTTAAAAACTCAAATCAAAGAGACTTTCAAGGACTTGCAGACATACATCAAGCCCATCGAAGACGAACAGAAACGTTTAAACTTCTTATACTACGGCTATATTATAGGAGGAATTCTTTCATTAGCAGCATTGACTTTCTCTATTTATTTCTTTATCCAGAACAGAAGCGCATTTGTAAAATGGACGGATTGCATTCCATTCTACTTACCGATTTCTTTTTGTGCGGCTATTCTTTGGATATGCATATTTCAAATGAACCGTGCCCAACGACAGCTCATTATCATAGCCAACCAGTTACACCGCATCAAATACATAGAAGGACTTCTTTTAGCCATCAACAACCTTTCTTCTGATGTTTCGGAAGGGATAGCTACCATAAAGAATGTCATCAACAACATCATTCAAAACTATCTTCAGTCAAACGAAAGCTTGACTGAAGCCACTTTACAACAAGAAATTTCCAAGGACAAACTTAGTCTAAAAGAGGTGCTCAACTTTATGAAGGAAAGCAAAGAATTGTTCACTAAATAAGATGGAAGTTAATTTAAAAAGGATTGAAAATTTATGAATGAATCAAGAACAAGTAAAAGTATAAAAAATGCTCAAGCATCCTTGATTTATTATTTTATACAATTACTATTAGGTTTTTTTTCCAGGAAAGTCTTTTTCGATTATTTAGGAAGCGAAATTTTAGGACTTAATACAACAGCAGCCAATCTATTAGGATTTCTTAATTTGGCGGAATTGGGCATTGGCATGTCTGTTGGTTATTTCCTATATAAACCGCTTTATGACCACAACACAGAAACACTCAATAAAATTATAGCATTGCAGGGATGGATATACCGACGTATAGCCTATATCATAATTATTCTTGCTTGCATTTTAATGTCTTTTTTCCCATGGATATTTGAAAAATCCCCTCTTCCACTTTGGTATGCGTATGTAACTTTCGGGGTTCTTCTTTTTAGTTCCATGCTTGGATATTTTGCCAATTACCGACAAATATTGTTACAGGCAGACCAAAAGAGCTATAAAGTACAACGCATTACGCAGGGTGCTATTATTGTAAAGACTATTATTCAAATAGTCGGTATGCAGATTGTTGCATGGCCATTTGTATTTTGGACAATCATAGAATTAGGTTTTGCTATTTTCAGTGCATACATTTTAAATTATGTATTGAAAAAAGAATATCCATGGTTACAAACAAGAGATTACAATGGCAAGGATTTATTAAAAGAATTTCCTAAAATAATCACTAAAACAAAACAGGTTTTCGTACACAAATTTTCAGCTGTAGTCCTTGGACAGTGTGCCCCACTCATAATGTATGGCTTTTCCTCTCTAACAATTATTGCTTATTATGGCAACTATCAATTAATAATCGGAAAAGTAGGCTATCTCCTACAAACGATATTCAATAGTACAACTGCAGGTGTAGGTAATCTTATTGCCAGTGGAAATAAACAGCATATACAAGATGTCTTTTGGGAACTTTTTGATTCCAGATTTTTCTTCTCTAGTGTTACACTTATAACAATATACTTTGTTATACAACCATTTATAACTATCTGGTTAGGTTCCCAATATATACTTAGTGATTTTTTTCTTTGCCTCATACTTATAACAACCGCCATTTCCATAAATCGAGTAACCGTAGATTCCTTTATTGCAGGTTATGGGCTATTCAGTGACATATGGGCACCTATTGCAGAAACGCTAATAAACCTCGGTGGTTCGTTCTTATTTGGTTATTTTTGGGGATATGAAGGGGTACTTATTGGAGTAATTCTTAGCCAGTTTGTAATAATATGTTTATGGAAGCCTTATTTCTTATATTCACAAGGACTACAAAGTAACGCTAGTCAGTATTTCATTCCGCTAGTAGGTCGTCTTTTTATTATTACAATCGATTTTATTGCTTTCAAATTCATTTTCTCATCGTATAATATCAGCAATATTGACAACTATCTTAGTTGGTTCCTTTTTACTATAACTATCTTTTTTGTTGTTTTTATAATACTATTTGCTGAATTCTACTTTTTAACTAGTGGAATGCACTCTTTTACACTTCGCATATATAATATTATTATCAATAAATTCAAAAAATGAGAGATTCGACAATAGACATCGCCAAAGGTATAGGCATATTCTTGGTCGTACTGGGACACTTTACAGTTTTCGCATCGCCTCTTTATCACTATATTTATCTATTTCACATGCCTTTGTTCTTTTTCATAAGCGGTATGTTCGCAAAACCTACAAGTATAAAAAACTGCTTAACACAAAAGGGAAAACGCCTACTTGTCCCTTATTTATTTTATTGGATTTTCTGTCTGACAATTCAATATGTTGGCCAAATTATACTTTTTCAGAACTTTACCCTCAATAATATGAATTTAAATATTTTTGTCGGTGGAGTACTTTGGTTTCTTATCTCCTTATGGAGTATTCATTTAATTTATACGATAGGGAATCATTTTGGGGGCAAATATGCGTATATTTTCTATACGATAATAACTATTGCAGGAATAGTATTAAGTTACAACAATATCAAACTTCAATTCTATTTATCGCAAACAATGTTAATGTTACCATATTTCCTTCTTGGTAACATTTTTAACCAAAAGGTTTGTCTTAAAGAAAAAACCTTATATGAACATCTATCTTCTTATGGAATTATCAGTCGACCATTTCTTATAGCAATTATCATATATTTTATTCCATGCGACTTTATGGATGTAAACGGACCTGTAATACCCAACATCCTCCAATTTTTCATTACCCCTTTAAGTGGAATTATAATAGTATTGATATTAAGCCGTTCTTTTTCTATTTTATGGAAAAGCATTATGATTGATAAATTAGGGAAAAACTCACTTCAGATACTTGGCATCCACGCACCATTTGTCCCACTTATTTGGACAATATCAATACCTATTCTTATAAAAAGTTTTTCGTTAATAGGAATAACATTATCGGGTGAACAAATAAAAGGATTAATATGGATACAGATATTATTGGCAATCATATTAACAATGTTTTCCCATAAATTAGGGTTACTTTTAACACAATTGTTTCCCCGTATCTTAAAATAAGAATTATTTATGCAAGTAACAGTCCTAATGCCTGTATATAATGCAGAGCGCTTTCTTGATGATTCCATAGGTTCCTTACTATCGCAAACCATCAAAGACTGGAAATTAATATGCATAGATGATGGAAGTACTGATTCATCACTTCAAATCCTCAGAAAATATGAAGCTGATAATGAAAGAATCAAGGTACTTGTTCAAGAGAATGCAGGACCTGCCGTAGCCAGGGCTAAAGCCATTGAATTTGTTGATACAGAATACGTATCCATTCTTGACAGTGACGACGCTTATGCTCCCGATTATGTAGAGTTGATGTTGAAACGTGCAGAAGAGACAAATGCTGATTCAATTGTGCCGGATGTTGAATTTGGATATGGGAATACTAAAAAAATTCCCAATCTATTCAAATCAAACCACCTAAACGGACAAACATTGATAAAAGACGGGAAGCAAGCATTTGCCATGACCATTCCTTGGAAACTACATGGATGGCAAATGATTCGTACCTCCTTGGCCAAACAATATTATACCGTAGCCAACGCTTCATATAGTAAATTCAATTCAGATGAATACATCACCAGATTGCTCTACCTAAAAAGCAAAAAAGTAGCCCTCTGTGATGCAGAATATTTATACAGAATTGGGGAGGGCTCAATTACAAGAAGCCCGTCATTAAAGAAATTGGATTATCTAATAACTATTGACAAGTTGATAGAACTGATAAAAGAAGAGAAGATACCCACAAATGTCTTACTAAATCTATATAATGATTATTATGCCACATTAAAAAGCATGGCTACTTTAGTGTTGCAATTACCTATTAATGAGCAGAAAGAGGGGAAACGAAGGATAATGATTGCATACAATGAATCTTATCGCAAAAATATGACTCTGCAATTGATCATGCAAGCTCCTTTCCGAACCAAGATAAAATTTACTCTGTCACTCATATCACAAAAATTCATTCTATGATAATCAAACATATATACCACAATATATTAAGATGGTATAGAAAAGCCCGTATTAAAAACAAAGAGATTACCATCATCAGCAATAATTGCTGGGGTGGATTTATGTATCAGTCGTGCGGCTTGCAATACAATACTCCACTAATCGGGCTCTATTTTTATGCTCCTGAATACATCAAACTCCTCAAAGACTTAAAAAACAACATAGAAAAGCCTATTATATTCATACCCAAAGAAAAATCAAAGTATGCTCATCTCATATCAAAAGATTACATTATTGGCGTATTAGGCGATACAGGGATTGAAATTGTTTTTATGCACTATCAGACGGAACAAGAGGTTTTGATAAAGTGGGAGCGCAGAAAAAAACGTATTCATTGGGATAATATGCTTGTAAAATTCAGCGATTCAGATTCCGCACGAAATGAAGAATATATCCACGAGTTTGACAAAATGCCATTCGCAAACAAAGTATGCTTCACGGGGAAAGCATATCCCACATGCAAATCTGTCATTTATATGAAAGAATTCAAATCACAAGGTTATGCATATTATGAATGGGCATACAGTTATAAATATTATAATTTCGTAAAACAGGTAAATAAAATTCCGAAAAGATGAAAAAATTATTGCTGCCTATCAAAAAGGTCTATTGGTTTTTCAAACATTACTACAAGCTATATCTATCACATTACAATAGAAAAAAATATGCCGATATCTTGTTCCGCGATCAGTTCGGCAGAAACATTGATTGGGAAAATCCTCGTGATTTAAATGAAAAAATCCAATGGCTTGCTTACTGTACCGACACTTCTTTGTGGACATTGTGCGCAGACAAGTATCGTATGCGTGAATTCATAAAGTCCGAAAACTGCGAGGAGCTGTTGGTACCGTTATATGGCCATTGGGATAAAGCAGCAGATATTGATTTTGATTCGTTGCCTAACAAGTTTGTTTTAAAGCCCAATCATGGCTATGGAGATGTAATTATAGTCAAAGACAAAAATAGAATAAACAAAAATGCAGTATGCAATCAGTTGCAAAAAAGTATAGATACCCCTTGGGGAAGAGAAACCGGTGAATTTCACTATCTCGGTATAAAGCCATGTATCATAGCCGAAATGCTATTGGAACCGGATAGTGCAAATGGGCTTGTAGATTACAAAGTATGGTGCTTTAATGGAAAACCTTACTATATATTTACCGGTTCAAATAGAGATGTTATCACACATAAAGTAGTATTCAATCTTTTTACTACATCATGGGAACGGCTTGATAGTTTCATGTCTGAACCTTACCGCAATGATGTACCTGTACAAAAACCTACTCAACTAGCCAAAATGTTGAAATATGCAGAAAAGCTATCAACAAAGTTTCCTGAAGTAAGAGTTGATTTTTATGAAATAAAAGGAAAGCTTTACATAGGGGAATTAACATTTACATCCAATATGGGACGTATGGATTTTCATACGCAAAAAGCGCTCATTGAAATGGGTAACAATCTGAATATTAAACAAATAAAATGCATTCAATAAAAAGGAATAGCAGCATTGAGCTACTTCGAATATTAAGTATGCTCATCATCGTGATTTATCACTACGAAGCACGCAACTTCAATCTTTATGTGGTTGCCTCTGACAGAGTCGGGGAGCCGGATTTGTTGCCACAACTATTAACCCATTCTATCGGAAAATTAGGAGTTCCTGTTTTTGTATTCATTTCAGGATGGTATGGATTAAAGTATCGCAAAGAAAGGTTTTGGGAAATGGTAGGAATGTGCATCTTTTATGCTTTGATTTCATGCATTGGATGTCAGTTGCTATATGGGCAAGTTAGATTTCTAGAGCTGCCCTTTTCCATCAATTTGTGGTGGTTCATGGCGGCCTATTTGTCTATCTATCTATTGTCTCCCGGAATCAATCATTTTATAGATACATGCGACAAATGGCAAGTTTTATTGGCTGTTCTGACAATTACTTATATATCATTTGGAGATTATTTTGTAAAGTCTGCCAATATCGGAGGACTATTCCAAATGTTCAGCATGTACCTAAGTGCAAGGTGGATAAAATTATATCTAAAAAAATGGATTGACAAATGGTGGTTTCTACTTCTAATTAGTTTAATTATATTTCGAGCAGGGCTAATCATAGGTGGCCACTACACTGGACATCTTGGGATATTACCCTATTTAAACTCCTATGTAAATCCATTGACCACATTGATGTCCGCATGTATTTTTATTGGATGTTCTAAACTTTCATTCAATTCAACCACCATCAACTGGCTGTCAGCAAGTAGCCTTGCGGTTTATCTTTGCTCAGAAAGCCCGTTTGGCCAAATGTTTTTTGACAGTTGGTTTCCTCATATAGAATGGAACTTTTTACATTTTATCATTGGGGCAATTGCCGTCTATTTCTGTATCACTATCATTGACCAAATTCGTAAATCAATAACACATAACCTCATAGTAAATAAACTAAAATGAAATACGCTTTTACAATTATAATACCGCACAAAAATGTTCCCGATTTACTGCAAAGATGCTTGGACAGCATTCCAAAACGAGATGACCTGCATATTATAGTAGTAGATGACAACAGCGATTCGAAGATTGTGGATTTTGACAGATTCCCGGGATTAAACAATCCGCAATGCACGGTCATATTTACCAAAGAAGGGAAGGGAGCCGGATATGCCCGCAATGTAGCGTTAAAGAGCAGTGATTCAAAGTGGTTTTTGTTTGCTGACGCAGATGATTATTTTTCCAATGATTTAAATGCATTCTTAAATCAGTATAAACACGCCAATGCAGATCTCGTCTTTTATGAAAACATAACGATTGATTGTGAAACAGGAAAAAATGTAGAGAAAGATTTGATGGTAAAAGAATATGCCAAACAAAGTACCTCTCTCAACAATTTCAATCCACTTCGTTATATGACCCATGCCCCTTGGACAAAAATGGTCAATACCGAATTAATTAAGAAACATGATATTCACTTTCAAGAAATATGTGCAGCCAATGACGTTTGGTTCGCAACACAAGTAGGACACTATGCAAACCAGATTATAGTATCAGATATAAAAATATATGTCCGCACAATCCGTAAAGGATCTTTGTTTTATTCTTTTAAAGCAGAAAATCTATTGGCAAGAATAGAGGTCGGTTACAAAGTAAATGCTTTTTTAAAAAAGGAAAACAAACTTGAATATTACGCTGAAACATGGGGATATTTTCTTGATTTAAGAAAAATCAGCTGGTGGTTATTTATCAGAAATGCCATACCCTATTTATACCATACTCCAAACAAGATTATCTGGAAACATATCAAATATCAATTAGGTATAAGATGAGGAGCCAATATCATTCTCTATATTTACTGAAAGCCATAGGTGTATTATTTGTGTTAATGATACACTTTTCCTGCTACAAAATCCAATATTTTGAACCATTATACCGATGTGGAGTTCCACTATTTTATATCATTTCGGGCTTCTTCCTTTATGCGAAGGATGAATCTGTACAAATACAAAAGGTAAAGAGAAGTATTGTAAAAATAGTAAAACTAATTCTGTTTTTCAATATTGTATATTATTTACTTTACTGGACTATTGATGGAAAGTCCAAGATTAACACTGTTGATAATATCATACGCCTTGTCATATATGGCGATTCTGTTTCCGGACATCTTTGGTTTCTCACAAGCTATCTATGGACTTTAGTTCTCATTTGTATCCACAAACACTTTAAGATAAAGGACGTAATACTATATATTGCGGCAACAGCTTGCCTCATAGAAGGTTTGATGGAAGGGCAGTATTCTTTTGCAGCATTTGCAAATAGCAATTTTTCCATACAAGAATACTATTTACCGTGGCTAACATCCAGCCTTCCAATGATGGCTATAGGGTATGTCATAAAAAAGCATGAAACGCAAATTGTCATATTGGCAAATAAACATCGCACAATTCTGTCTATCGGAACAATTATCTTATGCCTTTTCCCCTATATTGAGCATCAGTTATTATGCGCTACTCATCACTATTCCGGAACATTTATGATTTCTACGTTTTCTGCAGTAGTCGCAATGTTTATTTATTGTATTTGCGACCCAACAATGGGGGGGGGCAAGATGCTCCATATAACCACGGTAGGAAAGTTGCATTCCGGCAATATTTATTATTGGCAATTTTTCCCATATTATCTTTTTATTACCAACATGATTCCTAAAGATATACTTCAAAACGTAGAACTTCCGATTATGGTCGTTGTGCTTTTAATATGGTCTTATGGAATCAATTGGAGTATGAATTTATTAACAAAACATAGACTCCAGCAATGAATCCGTACATATCTATAATTATTCCGGTATATAACACCGCCAATTATGTGGCAAGAACCTTAAATAGCATTATTCAACAGAACTTCGACGGTTATGAAATAATTCTGATTGACGACGGTTCAAGAGATAACAGCAACAATATATGTAAACAATATGCAGCGACATACCCTCATATTATTTTTATAGAGAAGGAAAACGAAGGAGTTGCCATAACAAGAAACAAAGCTTTAAACATAGCTCACGGTGAATATATTTTCTTTATTGATTCTGATGACATTGTCTATCCTGAATCTTTTGGAAAAGTCGTTTCTATACTTACAAATACACAACCGGATTTTCTTCGTTATGATTTCAACACGATAGATATACATGATGCCAATCTCTATCCGAATCATCTGCGAAAAAAGAGAAAGAAATATCACTGCATGGTTCTGAATGCAGCAGACTTTATGCAGAAAGTCATAAAAAATGAGTATTATCTGTGCATGCACGTCTTTCGCCGAGATATCATAGACAAAAATAACATCAGATTTCTTGATGGATGCACATACAATGAAGATACATTATTCATTATTCAGTACTTGCAACATTGCTCCAAATGTATCTATGCAGATATTTTATTTTATGGATACAGAAAATGCGATGAAGCCGTAACAGCCCATTTTACTGAAAAACATTATAATGATGTAAAAAGAGTCTATTGGGCACTCTCTAAATTAGCGACCGACAACAATAAAATTCAAATGGGAAAAAACATTCAGCGAGTTGCCGGAGAATTGGCATTACATCTTCATAAACATGTATCGGCCAAACAGCATATAGACAAGGAATATCAAGATATTGAAAACGATTGTAAACAAAAGGCACTTTCCATAGAATGGAACTTTAAACGATGGCTACCAGAAAATCTTTGTAACATTGCGTGGGAATTAATCAATCTAATAAAGAAAATAGCAAACAGGCTATAAATGTAAACATTTGAACAAATCCCAAGTTTTTTTGCACATTCATCACAGCAAAGAATATATACTCATATATGAATCGATTAAGAAATAACACAGTCGAAAACGTAAAATGGATTGAAGTCGCTGGAATAGCACTTTTGTTCCTTCTAACTCCATCCATAATAGGACTACCTGCTATCATATATTATGTAACATCCAAAAGACGACCTAATAAAACAAATTATTATACATTTTTTATTTGCATCGCAGCATACATTGGTGCTGTAAATGCAACAAAACACGCCGGTGGTGATCAGATAAATTATGCTTGGGCTTATTTGAATGTTCCTACGCAAGGATTTATAGGTTCTCTAAAAAACATTTATGGATATAGGGTCGCAATGGGAGAAAAAGGGGCTACTAACATATCCGGTGAATTTATGAATGGAGTGTATAACTATTTAGGTTATTATCTGACTTTCGGTAATTATTCACTTTTTATCTTCTTGTATTCCTTAATGGAAATTATGTTGATACTAATGGGAGTATACCATTTCTCAACCCAATTAAAATCACCAAAGATGGTTCTGATATGCGGTACAATAACAATGTGTTTTTTTTATATGTATTTCAATCTTATGTTGCAAATACAGAAACAATTTTTTGGACAAGCCATAATGATGTATGTCATAGGTCATTATGCAAGATATGGCAAAATGACAAAAAAGACATGGATAATGATGTTTGCTTCTGTATTTACCCATACGACAAATATATTATTTATACCTTTTTTATTGGTAAAAAGATTACGCAGCAAGATGAACAAACAGACATTAATGATGATGTGTGTGTTATTTGCACTACTTATCATAATGGGACCAAGTATGGCGAGAGAAATAACATCGTCATCAGATGGTAGCGTGTTAGGTTATGGATTATCAAGAGTAGCTAATAGCAAAGGGCTAGATGATGGATTAGGAGGTCTAGATTTTACCCATCCGAGAGTTCATGTGTTGTTGTTGCCTCTGCTATTTGTATTGTATAAAAAACAATGGAAAGAACGTAAATCTATGAATGTGACAGAGCAATTTCTTATGAATATAATGCTTTTACTCATATTGGCTGTATTTGCAATGTTTAACCAACCTACGGCACAATATCGGTATTTTATGATGTTTTATATGTTCATACCATATATCATTCCTTATATAGGAAGGTCTCTTAAAGAAAGGAATCTATTACTTAAAGGCTTTGCATCGCTAAGTATGGGCTGCTTCTTTTTGTTTTTTGAAAATATCATTTGGGAATACGCCCCTGAATTTGATATAATATTTTTCAGTCCCATATATCTTACATTCGGCGGTTATTATTTATAAAAGATATGCACATTTGTTTTGTTTGTAGAGAATATCCACCTTCATTGCGTGGTGGAGGTATCGCTTCGTATATTAAAGAAGTGGCCCATGGTTTAAATGCTTTAGGGCATAGAGTGACGGTAGTCTGCGCTTCGGATGATACACGTAAGGAAAAATCTTACGATGAAGACGGGGTGAACATCATACGCCTTAAAGGAGGGGATTTCATTATTCCACAAGTAGAAAAAACATCCATTGTAAAAAAATTTAGAACCTTTTATAGATATCTCCCTTACCGAAAAAGAATAAGAGAAGCGCTGAAAACCATAAGAAACATTGATATTATCGAAGTGGCAGAATATGGTGCAGAGGCCTATTATTTACAAGAATTGGGCATACCACTTGTAATAAGGTTGCATACTCCAGCTTTAATGGACCATTATAATTTTGGCATACTTCCATTTAATGCCCATACAGCAAAGTTTTATTGGCAGGGAAGACATGAACTGGCCACTGTAAAACGAGCTCAATATATCACATCTTGCAGTACTTCACTAAAAGAATGGAGCGTTAAAGAATTAAGAATTGATAGAGATAAAATTAAAGTGATATACAATCCACTAAATACAGAAAAGTGGACTGATATTGCATTTACAAGAGAGAGAAACAATGAAATAAAGGAAATACTTTTTGCCGGAACAATCTGTGATTGGAAAGGCTGTGGTGATTTGGCCGCAGCTTGCAAATCACTTGCCGATGAAGGTATTAAACTTCGTTTAAATATGGTCGGCAAAGCAGGAGATTTTGCTGAACAACTGAAGAACAAATATAAAACTCATCCATGGTTTAATCTTGTCGGAAAAGTTCCTCGTGAAGAATTGATAGCACGCTATACAACAACAGATTTGGTAGTATTTCCTTCTTGGTGGGAAAATATGCCAATGGTATGTATAGAAGCTATGTCACAAGGCGCTATCGTATTAGGTAGCAGCTCCGGTGGTATGAGCGAAATTATTGAGGATGGAAAGAGTGGCTTTCTAGTAGAACCTCGCGATTCCAAAATTCTTGCTGAAAAAATAAGGCAACTACTAAAACTTGACACCAAACAAAGAGTAATTATATCGAATAATGCCAAACAACGCATCAAAAAAGCTTTTAGCATGGACATTGTGTTGGAGCGACAAATAGAATATTATAAATATGTAATAAAGGATTTCAAATCATTATGAGAATACTTTGGATCACTCCTTGGTTCGGGAACTATCGTATACCCGTATATGACTATCTAAATAGACAAACCAACAATCAGTTTTATTTAATATGTAATTCTTCCGATTTATCAGAATTAGTAAAAGGTAAATTGACTCAAACATTAGGTGACCATGTGTCTATTTTAGACAGTGAGAAGCGATTAGTTTTCGGAAAAGGAGGTAATACAACTTTCGCTAATGCCACGCTTACTATCAAATCAGTAAAAGGACTAACTAAAAAGATAAAAGAGATTAATCCCGATATCATTATAGTAGAAGGATTTGGCAGTTGGGCTCCCTATGGCATAAAACATGCATGGTTACATCGAAAAAAGTTGCTAATGTTTTACGAACGCACCAAGTATGTGGAACGTAACGCACCCTGGTATCGAAAGTTATATAGAATGATTATAGGCAGAACGGTAAATCATTTCTTAATCAACGGCATGCAGACGGAAGAATACCTAAATGATGATTTACATTTCAAGAACACGCCCAAGACTCTCGGAGTTATGTGTGCGGATAGTTTCAATTTAAGGAAGCAAGTAACAGAAACACCTATTGATATAGTGAAATCAACAAAGGAGCGGTTGGGCATCTCAAAACAAGGGTTGACATTCTTATTTGTAGGTCAATTAGTTGAAAGGAAAGGAATCAAAGAATTATTGGCGGTTTGGAACAATCATATCAAAAAATACCCAAATGACCATTTAGTCGTGATTGGCACAGGCGTACTCAAAGAACATCTGATAAAAAAATACAATTCAGAAAAAGGAATACACATTATGGGTGGAATTAGTTATGACAAATTGCCTTTATATTATGCCCTATCTAATGTATTTATTATGCCGACGTTGGAAGATAATTGGTGCCTGGTATTACCAGAAGCAATGGCTTGCGGGCTACCTGTAGCTTGCTCTATCTATAATGGTGGAACAGCAGAATTGATTAAAGACGGAGTAAACGGTTACAGCTTTGACCCTTTGAACAAGAAATCAATATTAGATACATTAGAAGCTTTCCACCAACATGACCTGCAAACAATGGGTAAACATTCTATCGAAATCGAAAGCAACTTTACTCCAGACAAAGCTGCACAACGAATTTTTGACGCATGCAAATCTGTGATACAATGAAAATAGACTTTTCAAATATGCCTGCCGGCGATCATAAAACAACCTTTGCAATAAAGTATGTGCTAAATATACTACGTACATGGTATCTTTTTCATCTTAAATTTCCATGGGTAAAGTATTCTGGATTTGTAAGAGTAATGCCTCATACCCGTTTCGCTAAGCGAAAAATACAATTGGGTAGATATGTCCAATTTGGAAAGTATTGTAGTGTTGCGGCCAATTTAGTAACAGGAAATTATGTACTTTTTGCAGGGAAAGTGTCGTTTGTTGGCGGGAATGACCATCAGATTCATTTATCAGGTACTACAATATGGCAATCACCACGAGGTGAGGAACGCGATATTATAGTGGGAAATGATGTGTGGATTGGCAATGGATGTACTATTTTAGGTGGTGTAACAATCAGTGATGGTGCTGTAATAGCAGCTGGAGCAGTTGTTACAAAAAGTGTTCCTGCCTGTGAGGTATGGGGAGGCGTTCCTGCCAAGAAAATAAAGAATCGCTTCTCTACTGACGAAGAAAAGGTAAAACATCTCAACTATTTAAATACAATATGCCACGCTTAGCTTCTGATAGATTATGTACCGGTTGCTTAGTCTGTGTTGACACTTGTAAACATCAAGCAATTGGTATCATTAAAAAGAATGGGTTGACTCACGTCTCTATATGTTCAGACAAATGCGTCAATTGTAATCTTTGTGAAAAAGCATGTCCCATTGTATCACCAGTGAAAAAAAACGATGTTAGCCAAATGCACGCGTTTGGCGGTTGGTGCAAAGACGATGCATTGCGTAAAAAAGCGGCCAGTGGAGGAGCTTTTACCGGTATCGCATTGGATTTTTTCCAGTGTTTTGAGAACTCTTATGTTATCGGTGCTTGTCTGGAAAACAATCAAGTAAGACATCGTTGCATATCAACACACAAAGATTTACCTTTATTGATGAATAGCAAATACATCCAAAGTGACACCAAAGGAATCTATCAATATGTAAAGCAACTTCTGCAATCCAACGCTTATGTTTTATTTTCAGGTACACCTTGTCAAATAGCCGGATTATATGGATACCTAAGAAAACGCTATGACCATTTATATACTGTAGAAATAATATGTCACGGCATCCCTGGTCAAGAAGCTCTCGATTTGCATTTAACCCATTTTAAATCAACAAAAATCATCAGTTTTAGAGAAAAAGAGTACGGGCAGTATGCATCACAACATACTACACTTGAAATTAATGGAGACACCAAAGTAATTGCCCGAAAAGATGATTTGTTTTATAAGATATTTGCAGGATGGCTATTGGATAGAAAAAGTTGCAGCAATTGCAAATACGCATCGCTTAATCGAGTTTCAGATATTACAATTGCCGATTTTTGGGGTGGTCATTATAAAAAGGAGCAATTCGAAAAAGGCGTATCTCTATTAATAGCCAACAATGAACATGGACATAATTTGTTAGTAAAAACAAGTAACTTGCAATTGAATCCTTCGACAATAAAAGAAGCCATAAATTCCAATCCCAATTTATATGATGGATTTAAATTTATCCAATATCACCCATTAGTATTGTTTCCTGATTTTTTCAGAAAGCATCTATCTCGAGAACTGTGGTTACGTATAATATCAAACCAAATGCCACATAAGTGTTTTTGGGCAATATATAAAATTCTAACTATCATTCATATCAAATTAAAAAAACGATTTGTTCTATATAAATTTAAAATTAAATGAAGAAAGTAGGAATCATCACAATAGTAAATGTAAACAATTATGGTGCTGAACTGCAAGCATTCGCCACCTTTAGAAAATTACAGTTAATGGGATATAATGCCGAGATTATCAATTATCTATATTACAAAGATTGGCGATATATAGATAGCAAGATGTCACGTTCTTTTAATTCTATGAGCATAAAAGGCAAAATTATCTACTTTGCAAAATATCGGGTCGCATCTTTCGTATTAAATAAAATATTACCTTTAATCTGCAAAGATGTGAAACAGCGCATCGCTAATTTTAATTCATTCCATCAACACAATACTCGTTTCTCTAAATTATATAAGTCTATGAAGGACTTATATACGGATACTCCTATATATGATGTGTATATGGTTGGAAGTGACCAAGTATGGAATCCAAACGCATCATCATCTATTGAACCTTATTTCTTGACGTTTGCCCCTCATAGTGCCTTGACCGTATCGTATGCTTCAAGTTTTGGTGTATCTAAAATTGAAAATAACAGTATCGCTAATCGCATAAAACTTGGATTGTCTTCTATCAAAACCATTTCCGTTCGCGAATCTTCCGGTGTAAATTTAGTGAAAGAACTAACAGGACGCACCGCGCAATTGGTATGCGATCCGACTTTATTATTAAATAAATCGGAATGGACAATGTTTATGAAACCTGTAAGTAATATGCCTCAACGCTATGTGCTAATTTATCAATTATCCAAATCGGATGCCATTGTTAAATTGGCAACAAGAATAGGAAAGCAAGAGCAAATCCCAGTATATAGAATTTGCAAACGTGCATTTAAAGTAAAAAAAGACAAAGGTGTCGTGAATATCTTAAATGCAGGACCTTCTGAATTCTTATCGTTGATAACAAATGCTTCGTTTATAATAACCAACTCTTTCCATGGGACTGCTTTTTCTATTAATTTCGATGTACCATTCTATACAGTGGTATCTGCTAAAAAAAAGAATAACAACCGTATGGAGTCATTATTGGATTATGTAGGATTAGGAAAACGCATAGTAAAAGATGATGTAGATATCACGAACTTACCTATTGTAGGATATGATGTCAATGCCACGCAACTGAAACTTAAATCGTTTAGGCTGGAATCTGAGAAATTTTTAGAAGATGCTTTAGCCTATAATTAGTATTGGGAATCATTTTGCTTTCAACGAAATAATTATATAAAACACAAAAAGTATTAGTATATATATTATTACTAAACAACATCTGTAAAACCGTAATTTAGTTATACTCATTTAGCATGAAAAATTATAACTCCATTGACCTGACGAAATTTATTCTTAGCATTTTTGTTATAACCATACACTGTTATATTGTTCCTACTATTCAACAGCCTTTATTGCGGGATATATGCATGATGATACAATATACAGCAGTACCGCTGTTTTTTTGTTTTACGGGATATTTTTTGTTTAGGAGAGTGCTTCTTGCCCCAGAAGGAGCTAAAAAAAACATTAAAAGAGCATGGTTGAGATTCGGGAAATTATACCTTATTTGGTTTATCATTTACAGTGTAATAATCGACGGGCAGGGTGGTGGTGGTGGTGGTGTGTGTGTGGGGGGGGGGGGTAAATTTTTTACACTATTTTTTTTGTAGGGGATATAACCATTTATGGTATTTGTGGAGTGGTTTGTATTGTATTCCGATTATATACCTTTTACTCAAAATAAAAATAAAGCCTACCGCTATTTTCATCATTGGAATAATTGCCTATATATTCTTTAGAGTATATAGCCATTATGGTTCAGTAGACAATCCGCAGGGGATTTGTAGATTATTCGCATACATTTGGGAACACCATTTATTTAATGTATTCGGTATATGTAATGGTTTATGCTATTTAAGTATGGGGTTATTATTTGCCCAAAAAGGGACTACTAAAAACAAAAGATGGCTTTTTACACTTTTCATACTCGGTATCTTGCTTTCCATTCCAGACAGAAATAGAACATTAGGAATAGGTATGATACTTATCACATATGTGGCATGTAACTTGATTTTGAACTGGAATTTAAAGATGAACAAAAATATCGCCATGCAATTCCGGGAAGCAAGTACGTTTATCTATGTTGTACATGGGGCAACCATAGCCCTCACCAGCAAATGGTTATCGGTCAATCAATTGAATGGTTGGATAGCATGTGTGTTATTTACTGTATTTTCAGCTTTCCTATTTATTAAATTGAAAGAGCAAAAAGGTTTCTCATGGTTGAAACAGCTTATTTAAAATCAAAAAATCACATTATGCTATCTAAAAGAAAAGCAGCAATATATTTCACATAAAGAACATCAAACAACAATGAAACGCTGATCGTTTTTTGCTTTTGTTCTTGTTATGCTTTTGCCTATATATCGGTTGGACTATTTATGGCTACTACTGAGAAATGGAGGAACTTATCTGTCAGTCAATTATGGGCGATATTCATAATTGGTTTTATATATTGTTACATTGATACCAGTAGTGTCTCCATTGGTAACCAACCGATAGCATTCGCTATTGTTGCATTATGTATGAAATGGAATATCAACTCTAAATCACTTTTCTTTAGTTATTGTAGAAATATGAGTACATACATCTATTTGGTACATGTTTTCGGAATACAATGGGCTTCAAAAATAGGGAATAATAGCATCGAAATATGGATTTACAGCCTCTTAATCAGCATTTCCCTTGCTACTCTAATTTCAATCATCAAACAATCAAAACTATATAGCAATGCCTTAATAAAATAATTTATTAAACTGCGACATAACAAGAAAACCAAATCTTTTTCATAAATTCACAAGGCAATTGCATATTAAACGTAGCCTAAATGGATATTAGTGTCATCAAAGTCCTTGATAGAATGGACATAGCCCATGAACGAATTGTTCTTCTTGCAAACGAGGATTGCAATTTGTGCCCATATACACTATTCAACAATGGGGAAATTGATCAAACAAGGTATTCCGATCATCTTCCATTGAAATTTTGCGTAAACATTTAAAACAATACTGGATATGTGTAAAAACTTGTGGCCGGACATAAAACAGGAAAACGAAGATTCCCCGAAAGGGATCTTACTGAAACAGGTTGAATACTTGAACCAACAGATGGATGAAAAAATCTAGGGAGAATTGGTTTTGACCGACGGCACCAATTATGAAACAAAAAAATCATTGAAAAATGACGTTGCAGGCGGTACGGAAGATGTATGCTACAAACTATATATCACAGCAAAAGCCAAAGGATATGTCAGATTTCTGCTGGTCAGTGTATTACAGAAACCAACAGAGACATATCCATGCCATTTAAAAGATGAAATAAACGAGGAGGAATATAACAATATTAAAAATTCTACAGATTTCATTGAAAAACTTGGAACTGCTTTAAAAAGCGAAAAGGTTACAACATTGTTGAAGAACCTTATATAATTTATATTCTATGCTTTCTATTTTAGTAAATGCTTACGCCTGCTCCCCGAACATGGGAAGTGAACCGGGCATGGCTTGGAACTGGTGCATAAACCTTGCCAACCATTGTGAACTATACATCATTACCGAAGGTGAATTCAAGGGGAAAATAGAAGCTGTACTCCCTACCCTGCCCCAAGGTAAAAATATGCACTTTTATTACAATCCGGTATCGGACGAGATAAGAAAAATGTGCTGGAACCAGGGAGACTGGCGTTTCTATAAGTACTACAAAGAGTGGCAATGGAAAACATACGAAATGGCTAAAGATATCATAGCAAAACACAAGATAGACATTGTACACCAACTGAACATGATTGGTTTCCGTGAACCGGGATATTTGTGGAAAATAGAAGAAAAGCCGTTTGTGTGGGGGCCAATTGGTGGCTTAAAACAGTTTCCAGAAGCTTATTTACAAGGAAGCGGTATAAAAATGAAAGTATTCAACAAATTAAAAAACAAGATTAACATTTGCCAAATAAAATATGATAATAGAGTAAATCAAGCTTTAACTAAAGCTGATTTATTAATAAGCTCCATACCCGACTCATATCATGCAATAAAGAAATATAAGCATTTAAAATCAGTGATTATCCCTGAAACCGGATGTTTTAAAAGCAAATCAACCAATCAAAAAACATATGGCACCGACAAAAAAGAACTCCATATCCTTTGGGTAGGAAAATTTGATTTTAGAAAACAACTAAACATTGCTTTGGAAACTGTGGCACAATTGAAGCATCTGGAAAATCTCCATCTATCAATATGCGGCACAGGCAACGAAAAGCAAAATCTACATTATAAACAAGTTGCCACCAAGTTAGGAATAACCCAACAAGTAACTTGGCATGGAAATCTTAATAATGCCCAGGTTCTAGATTTAATGAAAAGCGTTGATTTATTTTTCTTTACAAGCGTTAGTGAAGACACATCAACCGTTGTATTAGAAGCCATTAGCAGTCAATTACCTATACTATGCTTCGACACTTGCGGTTTTGGTTATGTCATTAATGAAAAGGTCGGAATCAAAATTCCATTAACCAATCCCAAGCAATCCGTCAAAGACTTCGCCGAAAAGATTGATTTTTTATATCAACATCGAAACATCCTGCAACAAATGTCCAACAACTGCAAACAAAGGCAGGAGGAACTATCATGGAACAACAAAGCCAAACAAATGGTAACATTATATAATCAAGTTTTAGAAAATAACTAAGGTATTAGTCATGTTAGAAAAAAATGCAAAGATTTTTGTAGCGGGGCATCGTGGTTTAGTAGGTTCCGCCATCTGGAACAACCTGCAACAAAGAGGTTATACAAACTTAGTAGGACGCTCACACAAAGAACTGGATTTGCTGGACGGAACCGCCGTAAAGAAATTCTTCGATGAAGAACGACCGGAAGCGGTGGTACTGGCTGCTGCCCACGTGGGTGGCATCATGGCAAACCTGCAATACCGGGCGGACTTTATCTATCAGAATCTGCAAATCCAGCAGAACGTAATCGGCGAGAGTTTCCGTCACGGAGTAAAGAAGCTGCTCTTCTTGGGAAGCACCTGCATCTACCCGCGTGAAGCTCCGCAGCCCATGAAGGAAGAAGTGCTGCTGACCTCTCCGCTGGAATACACCAACGAGCCGTATGCCATAGCCAAAATAGCCGGGCTGAAGATGTGTGAAAGCTTCAACCTGCAATACGGAACCAATTACATAGCCGTGATGCCTACCAACCTATATGGACCGAACGACAACTTCCACCTGGAAAACAGCCATGTACTGCCTGCCATGATCCGCAAGATTTACCTTGCCAAATGCCTCAACGAAGGGGATTGGGATGCTGTACGCAAAGATATCAACCTGCGTCCGGTGAAAGGGGTAAACGGCAGCTATGGCAACGAGGAGATTCTGGCAGAGCTTGCCAACTTCGGAATAACCCCGGAAGCGGTCACCTTGTGGGGAACCGGCAAACCGTTGCGTGAATTCCTATGGAGCGAAGAAATGGCAGATGCCAGTGTACATGTACTGCTGAATGTGGACTTTAAAGACACATATGCTCCGGACAGTAAAGAAATACGCAACTGCCACATCAATGTGGGCACCGGAAAGGAACTCAGCATAAAGGAAGTGGCTGAAAAGATTATAGCCGAAATAGGATTCAAAGGTGAGCTGCGATGGGATGCCTCGAAACCGGATGGCACACTGCGCAAACTGACGGATGTGACCAAACTGCATAACCTGGGATGGCATCATAAAATAGAAATAGACGAAGGAATACACCGTTTGTACGAATGGTATCTGAAAGGTATCTGCATCAATCATCAGACCAACTAAATTACATTTTTCACATTCCTCTTGTATATTACACACATAATCTTTACATTTGCGCAGTTTTCATACATGATTACATCGTTCTGTTCAAAATACCTTTCCATGTGACAGGCGATAGCGTAGCGTACTCTGCGGAAAATTATCATTCCTTTTATACATGTTGAAGTTAAAGACAATTTCGCTTCTGGGACACAGAAGTGAGCTTGACGCATTGCCCGAAGGCAAACTGCTGATTAACACCATCAATGCGCACTCGTATAACACAGCATTGAAAGATCCTGCCTTTGCAGAAGCTTTGCTGAGGGGAGACGCATTGATTCCGGACGGAGCAAGCATTGTACTGGCATTCAAACTCCTGAGACATGAGAAGATAGAGCGCACAGCGGGATGGGACTTGTTTCTGTACGAAATGGATAAGCTGAACCGGAAAGGAGGAACCTGCTTCTTTCTGGGAAGTAGCGAAGACACCTTGAGGAAAATAAAGGTAAAAGCTGTCCGGTTATATCCCAATATCCGGGTAGAAACCTATTCCCCACCCTACAAGCCGGAATTCACCCAAGAAGACAATCAAGCCATGATAGCCGCCGTAAACCGGGCACAGCCGGATTTGCTCTGGGTGGGCATGACCGCTCCCAAACAAGAGAAATGGACTTATGCACACCTAAAAGAACTGGAGGTAAACGGTCCCATCGGTACTATTGGCGCTGTGTTCGACTTCTTTGCTGAAAACGTGCAACGTGCTCCCGTATGGTGGCAGGAACACGGGTTGGAATGGCTGTACCGGCTGATAAAGGAACCCAAAAGAATGTGGAGAAGATATATCATCGGGAACTGCTTATTCTTATGGAATATCACAAAAGAGAAATTTACATCATAACATAAATAAAAACTGATTTTAAAACCCGAATCATGGATAAGAAAATAGCATTGATTTCAGGCATCACCGGTCAGGACGGTTCATTCCTGGCCGAGTTCCTAATTGAAAAAGGATATGAAGTACACGGCATTCTGCGCCGTTCGTCATCGTTCAACACCGGACGCATAGAGCATCTTTACCTGGATGAATGGGTGCGTGACATGAAGAAGAACCGTCTCGTAAACCTGCACTACGGGGACATGACGGACAGCAGCTCGCTTATCCGCATCATACAGCAGGTACAGCCGGACGAAATCTACAATCTGGCGGCACAAAGCCATGTGAAAGTATCATTCGATGTGCCGGAGTATACTGCGGAAGCAGATGCCGTAGGCACCCTGCGTATGCTGGAAGCAGTACGTATCCTGGGACTGGAGAAAAAAACGAAAATCTATCAGGCTTCGACTTCCGAACTGTTCGGTCTGGTGCAGGAGGTACCACAGAAGGAGACAACCCCGTTCTACCCACGCAGTCCATATGGTGTGGCCAAGCAATACGGCTTCTGGATTACGAAGAATTACCGGGAAAGCTACGGCATGTTCGCTGTAAACGGCATTCTCTTCAACCACGAAAGCGAACGGCGCGGAGAAACCTTCGTGACACGCAAAATTACACTGGCAGCTGCACGTATAGCCCAAGGGTATCAAGACAAGTTATATCTGGGTAACTTGAATTCGCTGCGCGACTGGGGATATGCCAAAGATTACGTGGAGTGCATGTGGCTGATTCTGCAGCACGACACTCCGGAGGATTTTGTCATAGCTACCGGAGAATATCATACCGTACGTGATTTCACTACACTTGCCTTCAAGGAAACCGGTGTGGAACTACGTTGGGAAGGAGAAGGCGTGAATGAAAAGGGCATTGATACCAAAACCGGTAAAGTGCTGGTGGAAGTGGATCCCAAATACTTCCGTCCTGCCGAAGTGGAACAACTGCTGGGTGACCCGACCAAAGCCAGAACACTGCTGGGTTGGAATCCACGCAAGACTTCTTTTGAAGAACTGGTGAAAATCATGGTGACACATGACATGGCATTTGTGAAGAGACTCTATATGAGGGCACAAATGAATGGTAAAAACACTTCCCAAACATGCTGAAAACGAAAATGAGAAAATGGTGCCTGCTCCTACTGCTGCTTGGTTGCAGCATGGGAGTACAGGCCCAATATTCCATGGGCAACACCGGACTGCTGAACATCCCGACAGCAGATATGCAGGAGGCCGGTACTTTTATGGGAGGCGGCAATTATCTTCCGAACGGCATGACACCGTTTAACTTCAACACTGGAAATTATTTCGTTAACATCACATTCTTATCTTTTCTGGAGTTGAGTTATCGGTGTACGCTATTGAAAACCACCCGGTATGACGGTAAGAAAGGATATTTCCAGCAAGACCGTTCTTTATCTGCACGTATACGTCCGATAAAGGAAGGAAAATATCATCCGGCAATAGTCATAGGTACCAATGACCCTTTCAAAGACACTGGAACCAACTACTTTGCAACCATATATGGCGTACTGACCAAAGGCTTCTCCATCACAAAAGGAGACCGACTAGCACTGACTGCCGGATATTACCTGCCACTGAACAAACACAGTATACAAGACGGTCCTTTCGGAGGCATCAGCTACTCCCCTGCTTTCTGCCGGGAAATGACTGTCATGGCCGAATATGATTCGGAAGGTTTCAATGTGGGAGCCGCCGCCAGATTATGGAGGCATCTCTCCATCCATGTGTTTACCAGAGAATTCAACAGCATATCGGGAGGAATACGGTATGAATGCAGGTTGTTGCACTAAGAGAGAGATAAGGGATGAAGGATTAGGGATTGGAGAGTAGGATGAAAAACAAGAGAAAAAGCGGTTTGAAGTGGATACTGGCAGTATGGTTCTGTAGTATTTCTGCAACGGTGGATGCCCAAGTGACAGAGAGCTTGAAAGCTATCGGAATGGAAAACATCCGATGTGCACAGACACCGGGAATGACCACTGTAAGTTTTGAGAACAACGTATATAGAAGTACCTACACCGGAGTGGGCAAAGCCATAGATACCTGCTTGAGAAGCAAGACGGAAGGAGATTTGCAATTGGTGGTACTGGAAAACCGGATTCCCAGGCTTTGCATCAATCTGCCGGATACATTGACGGAAGCATACAGAAACGGAGAAATCAGCCTGATACAAGTATATCAGCAAATGGGAATTACGGTAGATACGGATGCGGCCATGAAAGCATTGAAAAATGCCGGTCAGGAAGAAGCACCGTCTGCCTGGAAGATGGATTTGGTGATATACCCCGATTTGTTTTTAGAGAACAATACGTTTGACGAACTGTATACGTATGCCATCAACCTGAATCCGGCAGTGGAAATGGCTCTATGGAAAGGTGGGAAAATGACCGCACAAGTGATACTGCCCGTAGCCACCAATCTGAGTGGAGAGATGAAACGGATAAGACCGGGAATCATAGCTCTATCGCAGGATGTACGCTTCAGGCACAACATCTTCGGGAAAATGACGGTGGGTAACTTTACCAACAACAGATATGGTGCACAACTGGAAATAAAATACCGTACAAACAACGGACGCTGGGAACTGGGCGGAACGGCAGGTTCCACCGGTTTCTCTGCCATCACCTGGGAAGACGGCTGGTATATAGGCAGAAAACAGCGTATCAATGCCTCGCTGAATGCTTCGTACTACGAACCACACCTCAACTTGCAGTTCGACTTGAAAGCAGGAAGATATATTTACGGTGATTATGGAGTGAGAGGAGACTGTACGCGGCACTTCGGAGAGTATGCCATCGGCTTGTATGCCCTTTGTACAGACGGAGAGATAAACGGAGGATTTCATTTTGCTATCCCCCTGCCGGGAAAGAAATGGAGTAGAAAAGGATTCTTCAGAGTAAAGCCGGCTGACTACTTTGCATGGGCATACGGCATGGTGGCAGATGGAGAGTACATAGAAAAACAACTGGGAAAAAGTTACAGTACACGCCCTAACGAAAACCGAAGCAGCAACTTCTACCAGCCGGACTATATACGCTATTTCCTTATAAAGGAACTGCAAAAAGAAAAATCGAAATAAGTATAATTTAAACAGATTAGTTTTATCAAATGACGAAAATTATGAAAAAGAAAAGTTTATTTTTAGGAGGTGCATTGATGTTTGCAATGACCTTCAGCACAACAGTCCTTACATCTTGCCACGATGACGACAAGAAGTATGAAGAAGTGGAAGACCCGCTGAGAAGTCAAACAGCCTACTACATTGCAGGTACCATTACCGATGCCAACGGTCCATTGGCAGGAGCCACCGTAAAAAGCGGCGAATACTCTGCCACAACCGATGCAAAAGGCGTATACTCACTGACTGTGAACAAAACCGGCATCTACACGCTCACTGTAACAGCTGAAGGACATGATGACTACGAGGCCACAGCAGAATTTACAGACGGAACAGCCAACCACAGCTTGATGGTGGTAAATGTAAAAATGTCAACAACCATAGAATTCGGCGAGATGCAGGAGGCTGACGGAAGCACCATTGAGGCTCCGAAAATAGAAAATCCGGAAAAGGAGAATGCCGCCACCATCAACATACCCACCGGAGGTACGGAAGAAAACACCAAGATTGCAGCCGTCGTGTTTGAAGAGGCACGTGAGGCCAATCCGGCAACTTCCACACAACCGGAAGCATCAAAGGCTTCTGTAAATAACGTAGCCATCAAGACAGAGCCGGCTGACGCTGTTGCCAAGGAAGATATCATCATTGCCATTCCCAATCCGTCGACTGATGCCAACCTGGGCTATTTTGATCCGGAAAACATGGAAGTGGAATCCAGCGAGGCACCTGCAACCAGAGCCGCTGCTAAAACCGTAGGATTCAACAATAACAATTACATCATTACCATTCCGCAAGGCGAGAAGATAGCCGGCAAATATTCACCTAGAGTGAAATTTACCAAACAAGCTGCCGCCAGTGTAGCAGACGGCTACAACGAAGTGAATGGAAAAGCCGAGGTAATCAAGATTGAGAACAGAGATTACGATGCGCTGGAAAATATCACCCTGACCCTTAAAATCAAGAACGGATGGGACTATACCGTTTCTCCGGCTGAAGCGCTGAAAGCTGCAGGAGCATCCGATGCACTGGCCACATACATCAACAACTACATTGAAACTGAAGAGGGAGGTACGAACGGTTCTTATGAAATTGAACAAAAGCTGACTGCAAGTGTCAGTGGCAACCATGTACTGCTGTATGGCAGCAAGCGTATGGTACGCGTGAAAACATATACCTTTAAAGTAGTGGTAGGCAACCAGAGCAAAGACGTAAAAGTAGAGTTGAAAAGCTACACGGGACATCAGGAAGAGTATTCAAACAATCCGGTCAGCCAGCACTCCGGCGGCACCACAGGCGGTCAAGGATAATTTTCTCCACAGTCTGAAACCAATAAAAGCTATTCATTTATGACCATAGCCGTTGATTTTGACGGTACCATTGTAAAACACCGCTATCCCCAGATAGGAGAAGAAATTCCCTTTGCCACCGCTACGCTGAAGATGCTGATAAACGAGCGTCACCGGCTGATTTTATGGTCGGTACGTGAAGGGAAGCTCCTGGAAGAAGCTGTGGAATGGTGCAGGGAACGGGGTGTGGAATTCTATGCCGTCAACCGGGACTATCCGGAAGAAGACATCGCACACACCGGTTTTTCACGCAAAGTAAAAGCCGATCTCTTTATCGATGACCGCAACCTAGGTGGACTGCCTGACTGGGGAAGCATCTACCGCATGATACATGACGGAGTGACCTACGAAGAACTGTTCCGCGAAAACAGTGAACCGGTCCGGCAGAAAAAGAAGGGCTTTTGGGCACGTTTGAAAAAATAATATCCGAATGAGATTTTTGACTTATGTCAATTCATAACCCGCAAAAACCTTCTAATTTTGTACTCGAAATAGAGAAAGATTAGTTTTTATAAGAGTAAAGAGATTAGTTTTTAGGGTGCACTAAAAAAATAGGCAATATCCACAACGGTTATTGCCTATTTTTATATATAGCCGGAAGCCAAGTACATCAATACAGACTTCCTTGACCGACTTCCGTAAAGAGCTTCGACAACTTCTCCACCACCGGTTTCATATAACGTTCTCCTTTCTCGGCAGAAGCTTTTTTGGGGTTCCCTACCCCGCTGTCGACTGTAGCCTTATCCCAATGGCGGGGAGCCCAGCCAACCTTTTCATTCAAGGAAGGAATGGCAAACGGTTTGGATTCCCCGTCACCGGCCTCAGCCAAATTCACCAGCTCGGGATGGTAATGCATCATAACGGAAGTCTCAGACTCGCCGGCATGGTCGTCGACAACAGCCTCAAAGTAGTCTTTGGGAGGGACGATGCTGAACCAGTCGGCAGCGATAATCAGAAAATCGGGATACACAAACGCCAGGTCACGAATCATTCCCTTGAAGTTGTTGCCGCCATGACCGCTGAGAATAATCAGCTTGCGCATACCTTGTGCATAGAGGGAGGCAACTATGTCTTCCAAAATGGCCTGCTGGGTGGAGTAGCGCGTATGAATGCAGAACGGAAGTTCGCGCTGCCCCGGATTGTGTGCACCGAAAGGTACGGGAGGCATCACCATGCAGCGTACACCGGAATTCTGCAAAGCCAGCGCAGCCGCGTCTACAGCAATGTCATGCGGCAAAATACAATCAGTGAGATAAGGCAGATGCAGATTATGGGGCTCCGTAGCTCCCCACGGCAAGATGACAACGTCATACTTCACTCCTTTCACCTTTCCATAGCAGGAAACAGTAAGGTCAATTTCTCTTTTTTCCATGATAGTTTATTTTGGGGGTAAATCTTTACCGCAAAAATAAACATTATTCCGTCACATTGAACCTATTGCCGGCGATATTCTTTAGGTGACATACCGGTGTGATGCTTGAAATACTTACCAAAGAAGGACTGGTTGGCAAAATGCAGCTCGTCTGCAATTTCCTGAATGCTCAGCTCGGAAGACTTCAACAAGGCTTTGGCTTCCAAAACGACGAGACTGTCAATCCATTCGCCTGCCGTCTTTCCGCTGATTTCCTTCACTACGGTGGAAAGGTGCTTGGCGGTGAGGAACATCTTATCGGCATAATAGGACACACTTCGCTCTTCCTTATAGGACTCTGAAACGGCACGGATAAAGCGTTCGAACAAGTCTTCCTTCCTGCTTTTGGGTATGCGCTCCTGAACGGCATGCCCTTGATAGATGTTGTATATCTCATAGAACAGTGCCAGCAGCAATCCCTGGGTGATTTCCTTACGGAAAGGATTGTCCTTCAGCTTCACCTTGCTCCAGAGGAAAGAGTGATACTCCTGGAATGATTGGGATTCCTCCGGAGTGATGTGGACGAAAGGCCGTTCCTTAATCATGAAGAACATGGGGAAAAGCTGTTGCATGGTGGGTATCACCATATCCATAAAATCTTTTGAGACGGCAATGAAAAGTCCGGCAAAGTCATCGGAGCGTTCTCCTTGCAGAACAATCTGGTCGGGAAGGATAATACCCAACATACCTTCCCGCATTTCACATTGCTGCAAGTTGAGTTCCAGTTTGCACCACCCTTTCAGGCAGACAGTCAGGCAAGCAGCATTCAAACGGGTGGGATAAGAGCTCAAAGACATGTCCTTGATGTCATCAAAAATAGCAAAATCATTGCCGATGAAATCGATCATCGGCAAATGATGTATCTGGGAAATATCTACATTTCGTATTCTCTTAGTATCCATGGTTTTTGTGCTTTGGCGACAAATGTAGGACTATTTTGCGGAATTTAGCTCTAAAAATCCTTAAATGGAAACTTTTAGTTCATTATCTTGAAGCCGACAAAGAAGGTTCTCGGCTGCGTAGGTCCGTAGAAATAGCCCGCATCGCGGAATTCCCCTTTATCCAGGTCTTTCTGGAAACTGTTGAAGATATTCTGTACACCCGTATTCAACTGAAGCTTGATATGGTCGTGAAGCACAAAGGTGTAGTTCAGCTTCACATTCAGGTCCAGGAATTGGGGGGTATGCTCCATGCGGTCCGAGGTGATATTGCAGAAGGCACCCTCGGGAGCATCTTCCGGTGCGTAGTGCGGCACAATCATCTTTCCCGTATAAGTGCCGGAAAGGGAGAAGTCGAAATTCTTCACCGGTGCCGAGGAGAAAGTGAAGTACCCGTAATAGTCCGGTGTACGGGGCATGCGCTTGGTGGTAAGGTCTTTGCCGTCCACCTTTGTCCAGGCTTCTTCATGGGTGTAGCGGCTGCGCTGCGCCGTGAAGCCGAGCTGGAACTGCGCCTCCTTGCCGTGGGCAATCTTCGCATCCAGATTGGCACCGTATACGCGTGCGCCGTTTCCGTTGCGGCGCTCCTTGATGACATCCCCTACTTCGTTCTTGCCGATATCTTCGAGCACAAAGACGTGGCGCAGGTCTGTATAGAAACCCTCCACCAGGATGTTTGCCTGCCAGTGCCCCAAATGGGCAGTCCAGTCTACCGAACCGCTGTAACTGTTGGAACGCTCTTCACGCAGATTGTCGGACAGTTTGATTTGGACACCCTTACCGCCTACTGCCGTCACGTGCAAGTCCTCATCGTATGCCTGCGGAGCGCGGAAACCGGTAGAGTAAGTCAAGCGTGCCTGAAAATCATCTGCCGGCTTGTAGAGCAGGTTGACGCGGGGGCTGAAAATAAGCTTGTCTATCAGGTTGTGTTTGTCCAGGCGGGCGCCGACCAGCATGGTCAGTACGTTCATCTTCCACTCATTCTGCACGAAGGCGCTGGCAATGCGGACATCCTGCTCCATGTCACGATGATAGCCGGTCATGATGTCGTGCAGGGAGTTGTTCTGATATTCCAGTCCGCCGGTGAAGGTGGCGGGGGCAAAGAAGCAGTTGTCCATATTGCCCACATACATGCCGCCGGCAACCCAGGTCAGGTCTTTCGTCTTGCCGTAGGCATTCATGTTCTTTTGGGCACCATAGTAGCTGTTGCGGTCGGTGTGCTGGATGGAGGTGTAAGCCGAAATCTTATGCTTGTACTCTTTCCAGAACAAATCATAACTCACGCCTCCGCTATTGATGATATGCTTGGTCTGCTCGGTGATGTCCGTCTCGTGCGGCTGCAAATCGAATTTGTTGCCTCCGCGACGAAGTTCGTTGGTGGTATGGTATTCCAGATTGATGCGGCTGAAATGCGTAGGACGGTAATAGGCGCGGAAGCCGAAAGTATTCATGTTCAGCTTGCCCAGCTCGGAAAAGCCATCGCCATCGCGGTCGTAGGGGTTGCGGTTGCGGTAACTCTCATAAAAGGCAATGCCGTAAGAGTTATCTTTGGCAACCAGCGACACATTGCCACCCATATATTGCTCCCAGGACTTGCCGTCCATATTGGAGAACATGCTCGATACCTGAAAGGAATTGTTGATGGGGTCTTTGGTTATAATATTGATAGTTCCTCCCACAGCATTGGCGCCAAACAAGGCAGAGCCTCCGCCACGCACCACTTCTACCCGTTCAATCATGTTCACGGGGATTTGCTCCAATCCGTACACACCGCTCAATGCACTGATGATGGGACGGCTGTTTATCAATATCTGCGAATACGGACCTTCCAAGCCATTGATGCGCACCTGGGGGAAACCACAGTTCTGGCAGTTGTTCTCCACACGCAAGCCCGATTGGTAGTTCAGTGTCTTGGCAAGGTCGGTGGAGTTGACCATCTCGAACAATTTGGTACTCATCACATTTACAACTACCGGAGCTGCCTTGCGGCTTACCTCGTTGCGGTTGGCGGATACCACCACTTCATCGGTCATGAAACTCTCCTCTTCCATCGGGAAATGTATGACGGCAGTAAAGTCCTTGCTCACCGTCACCTCCTTCTCTTGGGTCTTGTAACCCACTGCCGACACACGGAGCTTGTATTTTCCCGCCGGAAGCTTGCGGAACTCAAATTGTCCTTCTTCATTGGAAACCGTTCCCTGACCACTGCCGATAATCAAAACCGTGGCATACGGTATATTTTCCTCCGTACCTTTCACTATCACATGGCCGGAAATCATATTGCCTTCTTTTATAGGATTTACGGCAAAAGCTACGCTGGCACTTACCACTGCAAGTACCAACGCCAAAATGTATTGTTTCATCAAATTAGCGCTCTAAATAAAAAAAATAATTCAAGTCTGAAAAAAGATAATCATCCGAGATGCCGCACTTCGTTCACTGAAATGCCGGACTTCGAGACTAAAATGCCTGGTATCTACATACAAAAAATCCAGGCGTTTTTAAACCTAATGACTATGAAAAAAGAGCGGGAGGAGCGCGAAGGGAAAGGGTACGTATCACTTCCCCCTTAACAGTAGGTGTTGCCGGTTTGGCTCTGAGCATGGCCAGCAAAGGACGCATCGGGTGCTGAACCTCATACACATCCACCCCGGAAGAGTAGAATGCCGACAAATGCCCGATGACCAGAAGGGAAGTCTGGGAGTGAGAGTGTGTGCCATGAAAAGGGTGCGAGTGCGTTATCATCACCCCATTCACATAATGGACGTGAGTGAACGCGGTGATGCTTGCCTGGTACATGATAAACAGTACCAGCAAGCTCAATGCGCCTATATTTTTTTTCTTCTGCTTCACGTCCAAAAACTTACATTATAGATTCTGAGCCGCAAAGATAGTGAATTATTCTTTAACTTTGCCAAACAAGAACTCATAATCACGCATGGAAGCCGGAGCCACCCATTCTTCGGGAATAAACTTCCACTGATTCAGCGCACGCGGTTCAATCACCTTCTTTCGCTCGATGTACTGCATCAGATAATAGCGTAAGTCCTTATCCGTAGAGTGGATGATGCGCTCCTTCAATTCATCCTGCGAGATGCCGGAACCCTTTGTCAGCAATTCGCCGCCACCGTTTCCGCGATAAGAATTCACCGCTACCTTATACATTTTATCCATATCGAACGGGGTACCGTCTGCCATACTGAGAATGGCTACCTTCTCCCCATCCGGCTTGGTCACATCCACCGTGTAGATAATACCCGCCGCAGAATCGAAGTTGAAGCTGAAATTCTTGAATGAGGCCCTATCCGTAGCACCTTCGCGGCGCTTCTCACGGAAGAGAAGGATATGGTCGTCCGGAGACTTCATCCGATTGGTCCACAAATCATACGACATCTCCAAGGCATCGCGTATCTCCTTCCCCGTCAGACGCATGGTGTAAAGCATATTTTCGTACTTATACAGATTGAACATATCGTTCACAAAAATGTCTCCTTTACGGATTTCCGTATCATAGGACAAAGGAGCCGCAAAAGAAATATCCGCTCCGCTGATTGCCAACTGCAATTCGTGGATAAGGTCTATAAAAGCGGAAGAACCGAAATAGGCAGGACGTGTGGAGATAGTCTCGGTAAAGGAACCAATTTTCTTGGAAACAAAATTCTGCACAGCTTCATTTTCGGGGGCAAAGCGTTGCATGAACTCTTCGCTGACGCCGTAGTCTTGCGTATCGGACAGTATGCCGTCTATCTTCTTGTCTATAACTTTACCATCACGCAGTTTCAAGGTTATATCCACATTACTCACAACAACACCGTTGCTGGCAGGGTCCATCACCAGTACCGAGTCACCGGCTATGTTGCACACCCTCTTGCATTCGCGCGCATGGTCGTGCCCCATCAGGACAATATCGAATCCCGGCACGTTGCACGCCACTTCCACCGAAGCGTTTTCGCGATACTTGCCTCCCATCAGCTGGGCATCCTGGCCGGCATGGAACATACCGATAACCAAATCAGGCTTTTCCTGCTCACGGATAATCTTCATCCATTTGCGGGCAGTCTCCTCCATATCGTCGAAACGCAGCCCTTTCCACAGATTCTCTGAAAGCCATACGGGGATGGCAGGAGTTATCATACCGAGAACCACAATTTTTACTCCGTCACGTTCCAGCACCTCATAGGGTTTGAAATGGGTTTCTCCGGTAGCAGTATCCACAATATTGGCACCCAATATCGGAAAACGGCAGTCACCTGCCCAACGGTCGAAAACGGTACGGCCGGTCTCTACGTCATGGTTACCCATATTACCGGCATTATACCCCATGAAATTCATCATCTCCGCTGCCAGATGAGGGGCAACGGTATCTATGTAATTATAATAATAGGCTGTGGGCTGTCCCTGCAGAATGTCGCCATTGTCCAAAAGAATCAGGTTTTCGCCATAAGCCTCACGTTCTTTTTGCACCAAAGCATGCACACGTGCCAGACTGCCGGTTGCCTCCCGGCGGCGTATAAAGTCGTAGGGATAGTAGTTGCCGTGTATATCACTGGTCTGTACGACTTTCAGTTTCACCTCTCTTTCCTGCGCAGGCAGTATGCTTGTCAGGACAAAAATCCAGATAAAAAAACAACTAAATCTTTTCATTATATATCCTTATTTCTTGTCGGTTCTTATAAGTTCATAGGGTGGGTAAACATAAACCGCGCTCCATCCGTATAGGCAGGATCTATCCAAATCTCGCCGCCCCACTTCTCAACGGTCAGCTTACAGATGGACAGGCCCAAGCCGGTTCCCTGCACATATTCGTTCAGCTTCTCGAAACGTTCGAACACCCGTTTCTGTTTGTCCAAAGGAATGCCGCAACCGGTGTCGGTCACCGAAAATACTGCTACATTCCCTGCTGTATCCAGTTCCAGCTTCAAGGTTATCGTGCCTTCTTTTGTAAACTTGTCCGCATTGGAAAGCAGATTTATCACAACCTGCTGTAAACGCTGCACATCCGTCCGCATCTCCACTACCTCACGTTCACACTCAAATAAGAATTGATTGGTCGACCTGCGTGCCTGGGCCACGGAAGCTACTACCTGCTGGCATATCTGCACTACATTGCAGCTCTCCAAAGAAAGGATGACGCGGTCGGCCTCCAAACGGGACACATCCAATATGTCATTGATTAGCCGAAGCAGCAAATCAGAGTTGGTCCTGATAATCTCGAAATAGCCACGCTGTTCTTCTTCCGAGGCTCCTCCGGCAGACAGCACGTCCGAGAAGCCCACAATCGCATTCAATGGAGTACGGATTTCGTGGCTCATATTGGCAAGGAAAGCACTCTTCAGGCGGCTGGATTCTTCGGCACGGTCCTTTGCTTCGCGCAAGGCACCTTCGGATACCTCCAGTTCATCCTTCAACTTCTTTGTATGATAATAAAAATAAAGGGAAACGAACAAACCGCCCAACAGCACCAACAGAACAACACCGACAAACCAGATATGATACTTGTACTGCTCGTAGAAAGAAGGGGTTACGTTCAGCATCTTTACCGGTTCCGGAAGGCCGGCGATATTCAGTTTCTTTTCCTTCACAAGTTTGCCGTCCAGTATGGTCTCATTCGGAATGATTTCCATATGGGTCTCACTATCCTGGGAGGTGGTCAGCAGGCGGTAAGACTGTCTTGCCATCTCCTTGCCCAAAGCACGGTAGGCAGGAACGACACCTGCCACAGCCCAATATCCCAAGCCTACGGAACTGAGCGAGAAAGTGGGCAAAGTGGGAGCTGCTTCCATCATGGCGTAGGTTGCATTCCGCATGAAGTAACCATCGTTCATGTCCACACGCCATGTCCCCATCAATATAGCTGTATTTTCCGGTAACTCATGCAATCTGTCACAAATGGTATATATGGTATTGACGCGTCCGTCCAGCAGAATCAGGTTTAGTTCCGGGAACTTCTGCATCTCCTTCACTACATAGGCCTGCATGGCAACGCCGCCATAACTGTTGTCTGAGACAAAAGCGATATTCTTGGTGCCGGGATACATCTGCTTTATCATATTGATGTTGGCCTCCACATCATACTCATAAACGAAGCCGGCCTTGATAGGCGAACTGGGGAAATCCGTGAAGAAGTCGACGGATTCGGGCATCCAGGTCTTTAAGTCGACCGTATCGCCCGGCAACAATATGGCGTTACGGCTGGACAATGCACTTACGACCGGAGTATTGCCGCGTATAGAGTCGGGCAGAGAAAGATAGGCAGCCCAAGCCTCCTGCCCAATAAGGACGGTCAGCTCCGGACTGTTATCGCCCTGGTATTTGGACAATAGCTCCACCATCCTCCGTTCCCAAAGGGGAGATTCGGAGAAGCTTTTGCAGTTCATGTTTTCCAATGCGATGGTGTTTGTCCCGCCCAGGCGTTGGAACTCCTCCATAAAGTCTGAGATGTTGCCGGAAGTACGGCCGGCATCCGGATTATAGGAGCTGATAATCAGTATCGGATGTTCTCCTGTGATAGAGAACACCGGTAACAGACAGCAGAATAATGCTATGATACATGACGATATGGTACGAAACACATCAGTCATGAAGGTCATAGTCATTAATGCCATAAAGTATGGCGTAGGACTTTGCTAAATTTGCTTTTTCAAATTTAGCCATAAATGTGGTGTCACTCTCGGCATTGGTATCACGATGTTTTGCTTCGTTAAAGTCATAAATATCCTTCAGGCCTACGGGAACGCCCTCCTCATCAAAGAAGATTGTCGCACAGCCCAAGGCATAATCAAATTCATCATTCTCATAGAAAGAGATGGTTTGGGAATAATAGACCTTTCCTTTAATGATTACCTTCTGTGGGCCATGAAACAGCTTCTCGCTTGCCGCACGCGAGGCAACAGCCGCTTTCGCAATCCGCTCAAAGACTTCTGACGACACGGTCATAGTTTGACCTTTTTTTGTAAAATACCAAAGCAGGCATTGTTTTTCAAAATCGCTATTCACTTTTGCCATGAAATGCTTCAATACCTCCTCAAGGTTTTTGCCGAAATGTGTTTGAGCCTCATTTTCGGCTGCTTTCACTAACGTATTGATAAATGTAGTGAGCATTTTATCTAAAATCGATTGACCTTTAGCTTCTTCCATATTTATTGTTTATTAGTTCGTTATAGTTGACAAACTTCGCAATAATAAATGATTTTTCCAAGAATATGGGGTTTATTTTCGTACGACGATTGTTTTTCGTACTTTTGGCATCCATTATAAAAAGAGAGAACCGATGATACAACATTTCCACCGCATGATATCTGCCGCCCTCGGCATATCAGAGAAACAAATAGTACAGACCCTCGGATTGCTGAACGATGGTGCCACCATCCCCTTCATCAGCCGCTACCGAAAGGAAGTGACGGGAGGACTGGACGAAGTGCAGATTGAATCCATAAAGACCCACTATGAAAAGCTGAACGAAATCGCCAAACGTAAAGAAACCATCCTGAACACCATACAGGAACAAGGTAAACTGACCGCCGAACTTCAGAAGCGCATCGAGGAGACTTGGGACAATACCCTACTGGAGGACATCTACCTCCCCTACAAGCCCAAACGGAAAACACGTGCCGAAGCAGCCCGTCAAAAAGGACTGGAACCCCTCGCCACCCTGCTGATGCTGCAACGTGATCCTCATCCGGAGGAACGCGCCGCCAATTACGTGAAAGGAGACGTGAAGAACGTGGAAGATGCACTGAAAGGTGCCCGTGACATCATAGCCGAGCATGTTAGCGAAGACGAACGTGCCCGAAACAGCGTGCGCAACGCATTTGCCCGCCAAGGCATACTGACCGCCAAAGTAGTGAAAGGCAAAGAAGAGGAAGCGACCAAATACCGTGACTACTTCGACTGCTCCGAATCGTTGAAGCGATGCAACTCCCACCGCCTGCTCGCCATCCGGCGTGCCGAAGCGGAAGGCCTGCTGAAAGTCAGCATCAGCCCGGACGATGAGGAGTGCGTGGAACGGCTGGAACGCCAATTCGTGCGGAGCAACAACCCCTGCGGACAGCAAGTGGCAGAAGCCGTGCAGGATTCCTACAAACGCCTATTGAAGCCATCCATAGAGACGGAATTTGCCACGCAAAGTAAGGAACGTGCTGATGAGGAAGCCATCAAGGTATTTGCCGAAAACCTCCGTCAGTTGTTGCTGGCTTCACCACTGGGGCAAAAGCGTGTGATGGGTATAGACCCCGGATTTCGTACGGGTTGTAAAGTTGTGTGCCTCGATGCACAAGGAAATCTGCTCCACAATGAGAACATCTACCCCCACCCTCCGGTCAGCAAGCAGAAAGAGGCATTTGCCAAGCTGCAAATGATGATAGAGTCTTATAAGATAGATGCCGTTGCCATAGGTAACGGAACTGCCAGCCGCGAGACGGAGGAGTTCTTGAAACATCAGCGCTTCAACCGCGACATACAGATATTCATCGTCAGCGAGCAGGGAGCTTCCATCTATTCGGCCTCTAAAATTGCACGGGACGAGTTTCCCGACTACGACGTCACCGTACGCGGTGCTGTGTCCATAGGCAGACGACTGATGGACCCGCTGGCAGAGTTGGTAAAGATTGACCCGAAATCTATTGGTGTGGGGCAATACCAGCATGATGTGGACCAAACCAAGCTGAAAAAATCACTGGACCAGACCGTAGAAAACTGTGTAAACCTGGTAGGTGTCAACCTGAACACCGCAAGCAGCCATCTGCTGACCTACATCTCGGGATTGGGTCCGCAGCTGGCACAGAACATTGTGAACTATCGTACCGAAAACGGTGCCTTCACCTCGCGCAAGGAACTGATGAAAGTACCTCGTATGGGTGCCAAGGCGTTTGAGCAATGTGCCGGCTTCCTACGCATTCCGCAGGCAAAGAATCCGCTGGACAATACTGCCGTACACCCGGAAAGCTATTGCATCGTAGAACAAATGGCAAAGGACTTGGATTGCAGCGTAGCCGAGCTGATAGCCAGCCGGGAGCTGCGTCTGAAGATTAATCCGGAACGCTACCTCTCCCCCACCGTGGGCATGCCGACACTGAAAGACATCCTGCAAGAGCTGGACAAGCCCGGACGTGACCCACGCGGACCGATAAAAATATTTGAATTTGATAAGAACGTGCGCACCATCAACGACCTGCGCGAAGGCATGGAATTGCCCGGCATCGTAGGAAACATCACCAACTTCGGCGCATTTGTCGATATAGGCATCAAGGAAAACGGACTGGTACACCTCTCCCAACTCGCCGACAGATTCATATCAGACCCTAATGAAGTAGTGTCCATTCATCAACATATACGCGTAAAGGTACTCAGCATAGATATGGACCGGAAACGCATACAGCTGACAATGAAAGGAGTGGAACAGAATTAGTGATTAGGGATTAATGATTAATGGTTAGTGGTTAATGGTTTCTGTATTAATCATTAATCCCTAATCACTAATCCCTTATAATAGTGTCTTAAGATAATTACTGTACCAAGCACTAAAAGTAGTGAACACAGAATAGAGCCTTCGAACCCGAAAGTTCCTCCATTTATCAGATTTTCTTCCGGAAAGTGAAGAATCAGCAGATTCTCATTGCTAAATTCATTTCCACTGACTTTATATCCCAAAACAGAACCTTGAATCCAGTTCCAGAACCAATGCAAGGCAATGGGGAAACAGAGGTTGCGCGTGTATATATAGGAAGCTCCCAAGAAACAACCCGCCAGCATGATATTCAAAAACGGGACGAAGGCAAAGCTGGGATTGAAAAGATGCATCAACGAAAATAACACCGCAGAGATAAGCAATGCCACAAACTTATTGACGCCTCCATCCAGCATACGCCCTAAAATGAAACCGCGTCCAATAACTTCTTCCGTAACTGCCACTAAAAAATAAAGCAAAAGACTCGACAACAACGAAATGGGAGAAAACAAGACCCCTGCCACTTCCACAGCCCCCAACAATAAAGACAAGCCAAAACCAACTGCATACAAGAACACGACAAACAAAGCTCCGTTCAGCAGGCTTCTACCCCATCCCTTCAAAGACAAGCCCAAGCCCGAAAAAGGAAGCTTCCTGAAGCCCAGCACCATACAAGCGGCAATAAGCCCACTAGCCAACATCAAGGCTTCATTCAACATCATTAAATAGACGCTCATCCCACCAGCTTGTGTCTTCAACTCAGGGAAAGCAATCGCAAAAGGTATGGCAAACAAAAACAGAAAAATCACAAAAAGTACAGTAAACAGTACTATATCAACGAATGCCAGCCAAATACGTTTTGTTTTACTCACAGCAACACACTCTTCCTTCACCGTTTCTTCCGTCTCCATTTGTATCTCATTTTGATTAATATCCGACAAAAATAATAATAAAAAGAAAAAACTTCACGTATTCCTGCCGGTTTCTTCTTATATTTGAAAAATCAATCTGGAATCGACAAACATGAAACTTAGAAAAATACTTTTAGCCGTTGCCGGACTGGCGTTAATGCTGAATGCCTCGGCACAAAAATCCCAAAGATACTACGTGGCCAAACCCGGCACCCTGGTGGAACTGACGACAGAAGCGGAAGCCAATGAAATCACCCAACTGACCCTGCAGGGCAAGCTGAATGCCGTAGATTTCAGGCATCTACGGGATGAATTCAAAAACCTGCAACTGCTGGACATTTCCAATGCCTCCATCAGCATGTATGCAGGCAAGAACGGGACTTATCCAAACCGTTTTTATGTATATCCTGCCAATTGCATTCCGGCATATGCCTTCTGCAAGCAAATGGACAACAGTACATTTGTAGGTAAGGAGACGCTGACCAGGATTATCCTTTCCGACAAGACCAAGAACATCGAAGATGCTGCCTTTAAGGGATGCAAAAATCTCAAGATATGCCAGATACGGAAGAAAACGGCTCCCAATCTGTTGTCCGAAGCATTGGCCGATAGCGTTACAGCCATATTTGTTCCATTGGGATGCAGTGACTCCTACCGTACCAAAAAGAAATGGGAGACCTTTGCATTCATTGAAGGAGAACCACTGACAGTAAATGTGCAGATTGGTAAAATGGGCAGCCTTGCCAGCGAACTGTTAAGAGCCGGATTTCAGCCCAAAGACGTTAACTTTCTGACCGTTGAAGGAAAAATGGACGAAGCCGACTTCACATTGATACGCGACTATATGCCCAATCTGGTTTCCATCGACATGACCAACAGTAATGCCACTGCAATTCCCGACTATACTTTCACCCAAAAGAAGTATCTGCTGAACGTACGGCTCCCGCAAGAGCTTAGAAGCATCGGACAGCGTGCATTCAGTGGCTGCGGTCGTTTGTGCGGCACGCTGGTGCTTCCTGCTAGTGTAACCGCCATTGAGTACGGAGCATTTATGGGATGCGACAACCTGCGCTATGTGCTTGCCACGGGGAATAAGATTACCACGCTGGGCGACAACCTTTTCGGCGAAAGCCAAGGCAAAATTATATATAAGGAGAAACAATAACCCAGACTATTCCCCGCCTTAATAAGAACAAAGAGACTCTTTTAATAGCAAAAGAAGGTGTGTTAGAATGATAGCTAAAAATCATTCTAACACACCTTCTTCTTTTTTTCAATATCGCACAAGCCTTTATTAAACAAAAAAGATATGAAAGAAGAATCGTTCCATCATGGCAGAAATATTGTTCCACCGTGGTGAAAAAATCGTTCCACCATGGTGGAACGATTTTTTCCTCATGATGGAACGATTTAAAATATGCTTATTTAGTCCTTAGCTTCCGTTATCACTTTGTTGCGTACATACGTGCACGCAACTCCTTAATGTGGTCTGAAGTGATGTATTCGTCATACTCCATCATCTTGTCGATAATACCGTTCGGAGTCAATTCGATGATACGGTTGGCAACCGTCTGAATGAACTCGTGGTCGTGGGATGAGAAAAGGATATTGCCTTTATAGGTCTTTAGATTATTGTTGAATGCCTGGATAGACTCCAAGTCGAGGTGATTGGTAGGTGTATCCAGAATCAAGCAATTGGCATTGCGCAGCTGCATACGTGCAATCATGCAACGCATCTTCTCACCTCCCGACAATACGCTTGCTTTCTTCAGCACCTCCTCGCCGGAGAACAGCATACGTCCCAGGAAGCTCTTCATATAGACTTCATTGCCTTCACCGAACTGGCTCAACCAGTCCACCAGATTCAGGTCTGTATTAAAGAATGCAGTATTGTCCAGCGGCAGGTAAGCGGTGGTAATAGTCACACCCCAGTTGAAAGTACCTGCATCCGGTTTCATATTCTCGTTGATAATCTCGAACAGGGCGGTCATGGCACGCGGGTCGTGCGAAAGGAATACAATCTTGTCTCCCTTCTCTACGTTGAAGTTGACGTCGCGGAACAGCACCGTACCATCTTCCAGCGTTTTCGTCAAACCGGAAACTTCCAGAATCTGATTACCCGGTTCGCGTTCGGGCGTAAAGATGATGCCCGGATACTTACGTGATGACGGCTTGATTTCTTCTACATTCAGTTTCTCCAACATCTTCTTGCGGCTGGTAGTCTGCTTGCTCTTTGCCACATTGGCACTGAATCGGCGGATAAACTCTTCCAGCTCTTTCTTCTTCTCCTCGGCCTTTGCCTTCTGGTTCTGCTGCTGACGGAGCGCCAGCTGGCTGGACTCGTACCAGAAGCTATAGTTACCGGCAAAGAGGTTAATCTTTCCGTAGTCGATGTCCACCGTATGCGTACAAACGGAGTCGAGGAAGTGACGGTCGTGGCTTACCACCAGCACCGTATGCTCAAAGTTGGAGAGGTACTCTTCCAGCCAAGTCACGGTCTCCATATCCAAGTCATTGGTAGGCTCGTCCAGCAGCAAGTTATCAGGATTTCCATAGAGAGCTTGCGCCAGCATGACACGCACCTTTTCCTTGTTGTTCAACTCACCCATCAACAGATAATGCTTGTCTTCCTTGATACCCAAACCACTCAACAAGGCGGCAGCATCGCTTTCGGCATTCCAGCCGTCCAACTCGGCAAATTTCTCTTCCAATTCGGAAACCTTCAGCCCATCCTCGTCTGTGAAATCCTCTTTGGCATACAGCACTTCACGCTGCTTCATGATATCCCACAACACCGTGTGTCCCATCATCACCGTGTCCATCACCGTAAAAGCATCCCACTTAAAGTGGTCCTGGCTCAAAACGGAAAGACGCTCTCCCGGAGCCAGCATGATGGAGCCCGTCGTAGGGTCCAGCTCCCCGGAAATCGTTTTCAGGAAAGTAGATTTTCCGGCGCCGTTGGCACCGATGATACCATAACAGTTACCACTTGTAAACTTCAGGTTTACGTCATTGAACAACACTCTTTTACCAAACTGTACTGAGACATTAGAGACTGTAATCATCTTTATATTTACGATTTATTTATTTACAATTTACTATTTAATACCTATTAGTCTGCGAATTGCGAGTGCAAAGATAGTTATTTTTCCATGAATAGGCACAGAGAAGCGCTGTCAATCTGACATAAAAGTATTACCTTTGCAGCGTTTTCGGCAAAAATATCCGTTTTGGCAAAGTTTTTGCTGGAGCACCAATATCGTATTAACTTAAACCCTTAACAGCAATGAAAGCTAAATCATTTTACAAGAATAATAAGCATAACAATATGAATCCGAAAGAAAAAGAAAACAACCAGGAAGAGGAGCTGAAAACTCAAGCTACTCCTAACGAATGTGACGAAGAAACTGTCGGACAAGAAACTTCACAAGAAAACGAAGCTCCCCTGACAGAAGAAGAAAAGCTCGCCCAGGAACTGGAAAAGGCCAATGAACAGATTGAAGAGCAGAAGGACAAATACCTGCGCTTGTCTGCCGAGTTTGACAATTACCGCAAACGTACCATGAAGGAGAAAGCAGAACTCATCCTGAACGGTGGTGAAAAGAGTATCAGCAGTATCCTACCCATTGTGGATGACTTTGAACGCGCCCTCAAAAACATGGAGACAGCCACCGACGTAGCCGCCGTAAAAGAAGGCGTTGAACTTATCTACAACAAGTTCATGTCTGTATTGGGACAAAACGGCGTTAAGGTAATAGAGACAAAGGAACAACCGCTCGATACAGACTATCACGAAGCCATCGCCGTGATTCCGGCACCCAATGAAGCACTGAAAGGCAAAATTCTGGACTGTGTACAAACCGGTTACATCCTAAACGACAAAGTGATCCGTCATGCCAAAGTGGTAGTCGGAGAATAACATAAAACTGTATGGAAAAAAGAGATTACTACGAAGTATTGGAAGTCGAAAAGACAGCAACGGTAGAAGAAATAAAGAAAGCCTATCGCAAGAAAGCCATCCAATATCATCCGGACAAGAATCCGGGCGACAAAACAGCCGAAGAGAAATTCAAGGAAGCGGCAGAAGCATACGACGTACTAAGCAATCCGGACAAGCGTGCCCGCTACGATCAGTTTGGTCATGCCGGACTGGGTGGTGCCGCCGGTAATGGTGGTCCGTTCGGCGGCTTCAGTGGAGGCATGTCCATGGACGACATCTTCTCCATGTTCGGTGACATCTTTGGCGGACACAGTGGAGGTTTCGGCGGTTTTGGAGGTTTCGGCGGAGGCGGTGGAGCACAACAACGCCGTTACCGTGGTTCGGACCTGCGTGTCAAGGTGAAACTGAACCTCAAGGAAATCTCTACCGGCGTGGAAAAGAAATTCAAACTGAAGAAATACGTGCCTTGTACCCACTGTCATGGTACGGGAGCCGAAGGTGACGGTGGTTCAGAGACCTGCCCGACTTGTAACGGCAGCGGCACGGTAATCCGTAACCAGCAAACCATACTCGGCACCATGCAGACAAGAACCACCTGCCCGACGTGTGGCGGTGAGGGCAAAATCATCAAGAACAAGTGTAAGGAGTGTGCCGGTGAAGGCATTGTATACGGTGAAGAAGTAGTAACCGTAAAAATTCCGAAAGGCGTTGCAGAAGGTATGCAACTCTCTATGGGAGGAAAAGGAAACGCAGGCAAGCACAACGGCGTGCCGGGAGACTTGCTGATTCTTGTAGAGGAAGAACAAGACCCGAACTTGATACGCGATGAAAACGACTTGATTTACAATCTGCTCCTCAGCTTCCCGACAGCAGCCTTGGGTGGTGCGGTAGAAATTCCCACGATTGATGGAAAGGTGAAAGTAAAAATTGACTCAGGTACGCAACCGGGAAAAGTGCTCCGCCTGCGCGGCAAAGGTTTACCCAACGTGAACGGATACGGCACGGGAGATTTGCTGGTAAATGTCAGCGTATACGTACCCGAAACGCTGAACAAGGATGAGAAGAAGGCGCTGGAGGAGATGGAAGAATCGGATAACTTCAAGCCAAATACTTCGATTAAGGAGAAAATATTCAAGAAGTTCAAGAGTCTGTTCGACTGAAAATATGGTGCATAAAGAAGCCTCCCGGTATACAATAAAAAATATCGGGAGGCTTTCCTATGTTTTTTTATCGGGAAAATGTTAAAGTTCCAACATCCGCTTCATAAAAGCCTTTATTCCTTCCGTATCAGAAGTCTGAGGAGCCCACGAAGCCAAATCCTCTGAGGGTAGAGGCTGATATGGGCCTTTTTTAATTTCAAAAATAACGGTACCTGACTCCAAGGCAATAATACTATGCCATGTATTAGAAGGAATTTCCAGACCATATTTACCTTCCGAAGGATTGAGGCATACCTTATCTGTTACATTACCGGCATCATCATAAAAAAATGCCAGCAGACTTCCACGCAAAACCAGATAAGTTTCTTCCTTACCTGTATGACGGTGAGGAGGAAGATAAGTTCCCGGTTCCAAAGCATTCAGCAACCGATGAATAGGAGCATCCATAGACGCATGAAAATTATAATTCATACGTAAACGGGAGTTCTCCTTAGCTCGTGAAGTAACGGTATCCAGCAGCTCTTCTGTTATCAGCTTCATCATAACTTCAGCAATTGGGCAAACTTGGCAGGAAGTTCTGCTTTGCCCGCCTCAATAGACAAACTTTTTCCTTCATTATCTACTAATATAGCAGCCTTCTGCGAGGAAGCCAATGAGGTAACTTCCGACACATTACCGGCAACAAACAAACATCCGGAAAAAAGAGGAGTAATCACCTTTCGGGTATGCCCTTTCCATTTTACAAACACAGCCTGCATCGGGCAATATGTAGTATATCCCGCAGCATTCAAACGCTGCATCAACTTATGTTCAGACTTGGGTGCTGTGTACAATGCATGCCAGCACATCATATCATTATCCGTCATCATATTGTTTGCTTTTTCCATCCCTTTAATAAATCTTTTACAAATAATATCCATCCCACACTGCCGACACCTGCCAAGAACATGAAGCCGATCAAAATCATCAATTTATTGGGCTTTGCAGGCTTCAAAGGTACCGTAGCCGGCTGGACAACCGTATATACCGGTGTAATCTCCTGCACCTTAGCTCTTGCCATCTGTAATTGTTGAGACACTTGTGTATATACTTGATAGGCTAAATTCATTTCATTCTGTAAACGCTCTTGCTCTGCGCGATAACTCAGCAATATTATATTCTGGTTTGCATCTACAAAATTTGCGTATTTCTTCTGGGCAGACTCATAACTGGCCTTTGCTTCTCCATAAAGTTTTTCGGTAAATGCCAAATCATGACGAGCCTTATTAGTCCGATAATCTGTGATGTAGTTCTGCAGGCAATGCATCACGGTATCCGTCAGCGAAGCAGATATCAAAGGATCCTGCATAGTAACAGACAAGGTTGTCACACCTGTCTTTTTGTCTACGGAAACAGAGATACGTTTACTTAAAGCATCTGCAATGGCAGACTCATCTCTAGTAAGACGAAAAGGATCCAGCTTTGCATCCCCCTCTTCCGGTTCATCCTTAAACAAAGACAATGTCCATCCTAACACCTTAAAAGGAGCGGAGAAAATTGCACTCCACCAAGGAGAACGCTGTTCCTCTTTCAAATAAGCATACAGAGTTGTGTCTACTTTTGCTTTCTGATCCTTGACTTTAACATCGAACAGTTCAATCAGAAAAGGAGTAGAACTTACAATATCAGGATAAAGTTCGGGTGACAAAGCATCTTCACCAGAAGAAGTACCCAAATTGATACCCGCCATGGCTGCAAGGGCTCCCATACTTCCGCCACCAGATTTACCACCACTCTCCGGAGCCAACGTCACACTTGTAGAATACTCCTTAGGAATACTAAATGCAACAACCAGTCCAACAAGGGCAGCGATACCACACGCCTTAAAAACCAATTTGCGACTAGCCCATACTTTCTGGGCCAGTTCTATCAAATCTATTTCTTGTTCCTCAGGTTGTGGAGAGGTTATGTTTTGTATTTTTTCTTCGCTCATAATTCAAATTACTTAAAGAGATTAACCATAGTCGCAATCATCGCTGCAATAGAAGCTGTCGTACTTCCCATTCCCAGAATTTCAGCAGTAGTCATCTTCTTTTTCTGTTCTTTACTTGGAACAATTATTTCACAACCAGGTTCAATGGCTTTCTTGTTCCCTGCTTTTAAACGAGAAACTGTACCATTCATGTATATTACATAGACCTTACGTTTCTTGGCATCATTACCAAAACCACCAGCTTGATTGATGTAATATTTCAAGCTTTCACCCTTTTTATATAAAACTGTATTCGGATACATTACAGCACCGTTGATTTTCACTGTACTTACATACTCCGGAACAAATAACACATCTCCCTCACGAAGCACCATATCAGCATCTGAACCGGGATTCTTCAAAGCCTCTCCCAGATTTATACCTACAGAATAGGTATCAGACAAATCCAATTTTTTTACAGATATGGAATCTCCACCTCCCGCTTGCGCCATACGCAGGGCATCTTCTTTACGGCGAAATTCTTCTTCGGTCATCCTACGAATAAGACGCGCTCCTTTTACATAAGCATCGGGAGTTACTCCACCAGCCTTAGCTATCAAGTCACTCAAACGTTCATTCTTTTTCGATAGTGCATAATTACCGCTAAAAAGGACTTCTCCGCCCACCATAACATTCTGTTGTTTAAAATAGGACGGACTCTTACGAACATAAATTTCATCAAAAGGCTCAAGATGGAAATCCTGGCTTCCTTCTCCCACCAATAAGCCATCTTTCAAATCAAAAGAGAAATTCTGGCCTACTGTAGTACTGAAAGATGTACTCTTCGGATCTTTCATGCGCCGTGCAACTTCAACCTTTGTTGTAGCCGCCGCCTCCAACAAGCCACCAGCCTGCAACACCAAATCCTCTACTGTCATTTTATCAGAATAAAGATATGTACCCGGATTGGCAACTTCACCATGAATGGTAAGTGTAGCTTCTTCCTTCAAGTCATGAATACTTGGAATATATAAAATGTCATTCTTCTGCAAAGGAATATCTGCAGCCGTCCCGTTCAGCAAACCTTTCACATCTACTTGTATAACCTCATGCGACAAGTCTTCAAGTTCACGATCGATTATAGCACGGTTTAAGAATGCATCTCCGCGAAGTCCTTCCGCTTTCTTAATCAGCTGCTTCACTGTATTCATCGTACCGTCCAACTGATACAAACCTTCACGATATACAGCACCGCGGATTTCCACACGATTCTCAAAACGCTGTAAAACGGAATCAACCGTTATCTTATCACCGTCATCTACGCGGAATACGGAATAATCCATCTCATCCACATTATAAATTTGATGCTCACGTCCACTTTTACGGATTATACGTAATGCTTTCTTATAAGCATCACCCGTAAAACCACCTGAATACTTCAATAATGTACCTACGGTTTCAGTGGGTTTCATTTCATAAAACATCGGACGTTTTACCTTACCTAATATCTGTACCAGTGACTGGTAAGGATCCACAAGAATTACATCACCATCCTGCAGACGGATGTCATCCTTCATTTTTCCTTTCATAAGTAAATCATAAACATCCAAATCCGCTATTGTATTTCCATTGCGAATCACTTTAATACTGCGCAAACTACCAATCGGGTTCACACCACCTGCACGATATAAAGCATGAAATACGGAAGCAAATGATGAGAGGGTATAAGTTCCGGGCACCACAACTTCACCCATAACGTTTACTTGAATAGAACGTATTTCTCCTAATGTCAGTTTAACTTGGGTAGACGGAACATTTCCGGTTACTCCAGAATATATTCTGGCAAATTCTTGTTTCAAATAATTATTGGCTTCCTTTACAGTTTTGCCACTCAGATAAACCGGTCCTAAATTATTCACAAGAATACTTCCTTCCGGAGAGATTGTTTGTCGAATCGTTGTTTCAGAAGCTCCCCACACATCAATAATCACCTCGTCACCAGGCCCCAGACGATAATTCTCGGGAGTAGCAACATTCACATTGGGTTCGAAAGTCAAATTATCGTTAGTAAAAATATTATGACCATAAATTTGCGAAGTCGGATCCTCTGTTTCCTTCTCTTGAGACAAGGAACGATTATCCATCATTTGTAAAGAATCCCCTGCAACATCCGTTTGTCTGGCAGAATAAGTTTCCGAAGTTGTACGCAGCCCTTTGACTACGCCACTCATTTCACCACGTTGACGAGAACGCTTCTCATCTTGGGTATTGCTCTGCGGACTTCCAGATTTAGAGTTTTCATACTTTTTCTGAATTCTTTCAACTTGTTCCTTTGTCACTCCCCGCCGCATTAATTCAGTAGTAATCTGCTTTTGATTTTTGCCCATCTGCTGAGCGCTTTTTACATACTGAACAACCTGATCATCTGACATCTGCTGAGCAAAAGCTACCCCTGACAAAGTAAATACCAAAAAGAATAGTGTTATTAATCTACGCATAAGATATTCTGATTAATCTTTTGAGTTCTTGTAATAAATATAAATCGGGCACAAAGGTAATATATTATTTTTATAATATACATTTATTCCACCTCTAAGTTTCAGAAAAAGCATTAAAAAGCTGTCACTTTCACGTCTTTTCATCGGGTAGAAGAAAGCGGAAAAATTGGCACTATTTTTTTCATTAGTCCAATCAAAATAGCCTTTTTTTCAGTATAACTATGTTGCACCAAGGCCAGCACTTCTTCCCGCATATGTTCATAATCATCAACAGATGGCTTTTCACGCTTTATCTTTTCACCGATTACAGAATCCAAAAGTCCATCCCCAGGCCCTCCCACAATGTACACTTCTCCCCCATCCCCCATGACTCCCACTTCCAGGGTGAGCATACAAGCTTCAGACAAGGTAATCAAACAATGAGTATTCGTCGGATACACCTCACCCAAACGTACTATGAACATATCAGTTTCCCCTGTGTCGCGTTTCAACCTGCAATCAGATGATTGCACATATATTTCCGCCACACGCTTACTATATTCCATAGCATTCTCCGGATGACGTGCATTAGCAGCAGATATCATAACCATACGGGACACTCTATACTTTGCCGCCAGGTCCGCAATATTCACTGTCCCCGATATATTCGTTTGAATTGCCTCCGATACAAAATCATCCATCAGTTGTACATGCTTATACGCAGCAGAATGAAAAACAAGTTGAGGACGTGTTTCTTCAAATATAGCCTCCATACGCGTACGGTTAGCAACATCTGCAACCAATACACGGACCTCCAGATTCTTCCAATGATCAGACAATTCCAACTGTACATCATACAATGGGGATTCTGCCTGATCTACCAGAATCAACTGATAAGGATTCAGTGTAGCCAACTGGCGGACGATTTCCCTTCCTACAGCTCCCGCCGCTCCCGTAACCATTACTCTACGCCCCTCGATATGGGCCGTAATTTTACGCACGTCAACTTGTACCGGTTCTCTACGGAGCCAATCTTCTATTTGAATGTCCTTTATCAGTCCATCGTCCATACAATCGCTTAAGGGAGGAACGGTCATTACATGAATATCATGAGAGAACAGTTTATCCAGCATTCCGGAATTTTCCAAATCCGACACCTTGCTTGGAGAGATAATGATTGTATCCACTTTCTTTTTCTTTAGACGGTCAAACAGCTGCTCATCATTGGGATATACCCTGCATCCCATCGTATGTTTACCTATCATATCAGGTTCGTCCGAAATAAAGCCACGCAGGCGATAATGATTATTACGACTAACTCTCAAGGATTTTGCAACATTGACTCCAGTCCCATGGAATCCATAAATAAAAACATTCACGCAATGACGTGCATCAAAAGCAATAGCTTCATAAAGCATCTTCACAGCAATGCGCATACAAGCCATCAGAGAGAAGGTGAACATATATGCCATAAACAGAATGCTGTTCGGCAAAGTTTCTCCAAGCCCCGAAACAGACCAACAGTAATTCCCTAAAAACAGTACAGCATAGCTTATCGTAAGACTCCAAAACACACGATAAATATCCACAAAAGAGGAAAAACGGATAACACCCACATAAGTACGGAGAATATGAAAGAAACAGACATTACACAAGACAGCCAAAATGGTCAGCCATACATACAAAGAAATTTCATAAGATACGGACGAAAGCCTATATTGCAAAAAACATGCAGAAAGCATGGAAATCACAACGATAATTACATCTACCAACAACACCGTCCATTTGGACGCTATGCGTGAAGAAAGATATTTATAATAGATTCTTAAATTCATAATCAGTATCAGACTTATTTGCTATAGGACCTACGACAAAGATGCTTCTTTTCGTTTTATTATCCAATTTTTATGGCAATAAAGTTCAGGACATTCAAATAGAAAATTATCCCACTAAAATATTTCTAAAAAAAACAGAGATTCTTTTTGCCTTTTCAAATAAAGATGTACCTTTGCACCCCGTAAACAAAAGCTTATTGCCGCTATAGCTCAGTTGGTAGAGCAACGCATTCGTAACGCGTAGGTCGCCAGTTCAAGTCTGGCTAGCGGCTCACTCAAAGACTGATATTTAAAACGCTGAATATCAGTCTTTTTTCTTTTCTCAAAATAGCCTAAAGCTATTAAAAAAAACGGCACGATTTTCACCCGTGGAGCAAAAAGGGTGTCGAAAAGGGTGTCGAAAATTTTAGTAGTTATGGCAAAATTAGCATTAACAGTATTAGCAGCAAGAAAAACTGCAAATGGTATGTACCCCATCTTTGTACGCATTGCAGCAAAGAAAGAAAAGGCGTATATCAAAACCATGTACGAAATTCCCGATTTAAGTCAATGGTATAACGGGAAGGTTGTAGCGAGAACTGACGCTGCGATGATGAATAAACGACTTTTATTCGAGCTAAAGAAATATAACGACCGCGTAAATGCAATAGAAAACAATGACACATATACGGCTACCCAATTAAAGCTTATAGTTATCCAAGCGGACAAAGTTGCACAGAATACATCTACATTCACAGACTTCTTTAGAAAAAAAATTGAAGAATTAAAAAAAGATGGGCGAGAAAACTATGCAAAAATGCACGAAGAAACATTACGTATATTCCTGCTTTCAGAAGGTGAAGCACCCTTTGTTATAATGAACCACATCACAGTAGAACACTTTGATACTTATATGAAAAGAAAAGGCTACAGTGACGGAAATAGAAACATCCGGCTATCTCACATCAAAGCAAGAGTAAACGAAGCGATTAAATACGGACTTATCAAATGCGAGAAACATCCATTCGCTTACACCAAGCTACCCACGTCTGTACCCAAGGATTTAGATATAAGCATTACGGATTTTATTAAAATCAGAAATGCAGATACTAACGAAAGTAAGCGTTTAACCTTGGCTAAAGATATTTTTCTGCTTTCCTTCTACACTGGCGGCATCAATCTTGCAGACATTGTGAAGATAGACTTTAGCGGAAACGAAATAAGCTATACAAGGCAAAAGAGTAAGGAACACAAGCGGAAAGACAAAGTAACGCGTATAGGCATCACACAAGAAGCAAGGGAAATTATCAACAAGTACATAAATTCAAAGGGTGTTTTAGACTTCGGATATAATTTTTCCTATATTAATTTGTGTAGGTATATCAATAGCTGCTTAAAACGATTAGCCAAAGAGCTGGATATTAAAAGTAATATATCTTTTTATTCAGCCCGAAAGACATTCGCCCAGTTTGCTGCTGAAATCGCCATACCATACCCTATTATAGAATACTGTTTAGGGCATTCGGTAAAAACGGGAATTACTATAAACTCCTATGTTAAAGTAAAGCCACAGCAAGCGGATGCAGCAATAAGGCGTGTGATTGAATATACAGAACATCCCGAAATGTTTGAAGATTTTATAAACCTACGGAGTCAGATGCAAATGATGATGATGTAAGATTATACATTATTATATAAAAAGAAAAATAATCACCCAAAAACTTGCATAATAAGCAAAAGCATATTATATTTGTAGTGTCAAACAAGAGTTCTTAATTTTAATGTTTAAATGATGGAAAAAAATGAAAGAAAAGAATTAGAGCAAGAGTATGAAAATTTAAAGTTGCTTGCAGCGTTCCACGATTCATACGGGATTCCCGAAAATGAAAGAGAACGTGAGGAATTAATAAATGACATACTTGACCGGATGAATGAAATTCGGAAGAAATTAGAAAATGAGTAAGTAACCGCCCTCCCTTATGGGAGGGCACAATGAATACAAACTATGATAAATTGGGATGAATGTTTACCGACTTCGGACATGAAAGCGGAATTTGAAAGATTTAAATCGTTATCTCCCGAAGAAAGAAAGAACTTCAAAAAGGAGATGCAAGATAAGTACAGCAAGCTTTCAGAAGCAGAAAAAACAGTTTATAAAGAAGCATCGGAAGCTGGTTTAAAAGCAACTATAGAAGCTTGTAATGATTTTATAAATCGTGCTGATGAAGCTATTCTCCGGGATAAGCTTGGAGAATTGCCGGAGGCTATTTCATTTAGCTACATAGCAAAGAAGTATTTCGGGAAAAGCCGTAACTGGCTATATCAACGCATAAACGGCTATAACGTTAACGGGAAAAAGGCTCGCTTTACTGAGAATGAATTTCAGACATTTCAAAATGCACTGAAAGACATTAGCGCAATGATTAATCAAACATCGCTTAAACTCGGTTAAGAACATTGTTTGACACCGCCCCGTAGTTGAGCCGCTACGGGGTTTTTATTTATAGAAAAGCCCCAACCCTTACGAGTTGAGGCAAACGCTTGTCGCTACAAGTACACTTCTACTTCCTTATTCTCCTATATACGAGCCAAACCGCAACCGTCAAGACAAAGGCAAGAATAAAACTAATCGCCCAACCTCCGACCTTTATTTTTGCATTTTCCCACCTTGTCAGCTTCTTTTCAACGGGGTAAGGTACTTGAACACTATCAGCCTTTAGAACTGTATCAGTTTTATTTAGAAATAGATACTTATACAGATACTTTTCTTTATACTTATACACTGTATCACCCTTAACCATGTAGAATACACTATCACGCTGATAAATGCTATCATGCCGGATGCTGTCACGTGTCTTGTATTCGGTTTTCACTGTCTCTACCGGGACATACCTAACCGATGTACATGAACATATTGTGAGTGCCCAAAATATGATATAAAATAGCTTTATCATAATGCAAGTATTTGCCTTTTCAAATTATTTGCATCATAGCTAACATGTACCCACGAAAAGCCTTTTTCATCAATCAACTGTTTAAACGGCAAGCCAAGTTCTTGAATAAGGTAGAATAGCCGCTTGTTTTCTTTTGGGCTTCCTGCCGTAATATCAGCCGCCATGCCGTGCAGGTGGTCGCTTGGTTTCGAGCCTCCAACCTTTTTGTTTAGCTTCTCACAACGGAAACCACTGTTTACCCGTATAGGTTTGCCGTATGCCTCCCGTAGTGGGTCAAGTACGTTATTTACCAATGCCATCATGTTGGCAGCTTGTTCTTTTGTACACTTGTTATCAATAAGAAATTTGTCTGCCGTATTACTGCGGCATAGTTCTGCGATTGTAAAATACTTCATGTTTTTTGTGTTTGTTATTGATTAATATTCTCGCATTTATAGTAGTTGCTCAAAAACGGCACACTCTTTATAAATTCTACAGATACAACATAATATAAGAATGATACGCATTTATACATAGTGCTTCCAGTTCGGCAAAGTAGTTTCCAATTGCGTAATACATTTACACCATAGAAGTAGAATATCGAATAAGTGACGAACGAAACGCATTGCAAAGAGCCGTCCGGATTCCCCTTTTGCTCACCTATATAATAGATGGCGCAAACCAACATGAAAAAAGACATTGCTTCAAGAATACAACGAAAAGCCTTTTTAAGACTGAATATTTCGTTGTTAGCCAGTAGTCCGGCAAGTAGCCCGAACAAAAAATTAACGGCAAACAGAGCGATAAGGCTCTTGATGTCTCCGCTTACTGGATGCAGATAGGCGGCTACGCTCGTAACCAACCCAACAAAAAGATTTTTCAAATAGTACATATTCTTATTGCTTATACATTTTATCCTAACGGGTTTTCGCTTTGGTCGCCATCACTGCCGCCACCGCCAGTATTACCACTATCACCAGTATTACCAGTATCACCACTGCTGCCAGTATCGCCACTAATGTAATTACCGTTATAACTGTTATTCTTCCCGTACTTCCCCTTGGCGTAGCCTGCACGCATATACTTATTTCTATAGGCGTGCGGAACTGTCATTGTCTTAATTTCAATCATAATTCTATTAATGTTACATCTACACTATCATTTGCATAATCTATCCCAAGCGCATTCACCATCATTGTTTTATCTAAAGAATTTTCCTTTATCATATCAAAAGGAGAAAATTTATAATTTAATGAATTCTTATAAATCAACTTCGGTGTCTTATGATGCCTATAAAGTTTATCTATAAGTATTCGCTCTGGCAAATACGAACTTCCGGCAATACGACTGTACACGCTTTTTAAATAATCAAGTTTTCCGCTATTTTTGGTAGCTACATTTGAATAAGATAGAATTTGCTTTGCATAAGAATTAACCGTCAGTTCTATATCATCCGCTTCCGTTATATAACTGTCATTTATTACATTGCTATATACAATATCTTCTGTATCATCCAGCTTATTGCCGAACACATCATATATGTACTTGCGGTCTGTGTACTTCATCGAAAAGTCTTTGATATGGCAATAGTAACAGTAATCGCTACCAGTACCATCTGTCAGATGACACGGGCGACCGCCCAAGATAGTAGGAGGGCAAAGGTCTAATTCTATTTCACCATATAGGCAAAAACTTGGCAATTTTATCAAAACGCCATCACTTGAATTAGAAAGATTCTCCTTATAACTTACTTGATTTGTTGGATTATACCAAGTGTCATAAACCTTATCATTCTCATTATTTTTGCGGACTATCAGAAAGCGGTCTTTTGCGTATATTTTTTCATATTCAAGCTTTGTTATATATTCTTTGCTGCCATCAGATTTATGTATATAGTATTTTTTTTCTCCGTAAACCGATTCAATGCCCAAGTTCACTTTGTAATAGTCTAAATTATTTGTATATTCACTGTAAAGTCTCCATTCCTCCCCATTATAATAATAATCACCTATTTTCAATCTGCAATAGAATTTTGCATCTTCATACCCAGCCGAATACTTATTACTACTGTTGCTGACATATACGGACTTTCCCGAAGGGCTGTTAAACCCATCATCTGCAATATATGACTGTGAAAACTTATAACTGAAATCTATAATCAGATACCCACTATTCAACAATGAAGCATTCTTTTTTTTAAGTGTCAAATAAGGTGTATATAATTTATTGCCACTGGTAAACCACGGTTCACCCATTGTTTTTCTGCAAAATGTAAGGCAGGTGCCCCAGTCCAACGATGAAGGTTCGGAGTCGTTAATGCTATAACTATCTGTTTTTTGGAAGAAAGAACCGTAGTATATGTTTCCTACATTACTATCGTCTATTTCTTCTACTGACTGTAATGTCTCCCAATTTTCCTTTGATTTAAAATAGGCTGACAAAAACACTGTATCATCAATTGTTTGCGTATAGTATTTATCCGGGTCTGAATTCTGATTTTCCAAATCATCATCATCTATCAAGTCGGGGCACAAATCGCCTATTGCATTGGTATTCGCCACTACCGTAACCTTATTATATACACTATCTAAGGATATAGAGCCGTTACTGCTTGATACGCCAATATCCATAATATTTTTACTGCTTATTGGCAATATAGTATTGCTGCTTGTCAGATTACGTATATTGAACAAAGTGCAGTCAGTATATCCATTGTCAATATACTCGTAGTCAATGATATAGTAAGCATCTTTCCACTGCATTAGCGTCATGCCTAAATATTCCACCAGCGAAGTAAGTACGTCCTTGCAAGTCATAGGCTCGTTCATTTCATCGAAAAAATTACGTTCATGTATGTATAGGCTTTTCAATATGCAAGCCGTTGCAGAGCTTGTTAACTTGTTACAGTTCTGAACATATAATTTCTGAACGCGTTTTTGTGGGTCTGCCTTTGCGAGCACATTGCATATAATTTCAGAAAAAGAACGGAAATCGGCTTTTTCGCCCATATATGAATACTTGATATTATCCAAACATGCTATACTGTCTATCGCTTCTATATCCAACGTATCAAGTGAAATATAATCGCTTGAATACATATTGGGAGTGACAAAACCAAACCATTCAAGGGTATTCGTTTCGCGATTCTTTAAAACGACCTCAACGCCTTGATTTTCCCCGGTATATAAGTCTAACAGCAATTCCCTTGTTATAATACTACATACTGCATTCGACATTTTCAGAGGTTTATAAAGTCTGTCTGATTCCCACTCCACTGTAAATGGAGTACCGGACAAACGTATTTCTTTTGCCGAACCCGTATTTTTCTTAGTGTATATTTCAACCCTATACGGAGTATTATATCTACTCTTGAATTCCGAATAATATGCTAAATTCATTTTACTTTCTTTTTTTGGCTGTTATAATTTGAAAGGACACCTACCAAGTCTTTCCCATGTATTCTGAATGAAACCGCACCATTATTAGACGGCACATTATTAGAACCTCCATTTAACAATCTGAACAAGTTACCTTGCTGCACTCCGTTAAGTATCATTTCCCCGGTGTTAACCCGTGCTATACTCATGTCTCCGAAGGTTGACCCACCTTCTATAATACCACCATCTGCAAACTTCGGCAAGCTGGCAAACAAAGAGATGATAGACATTGCCGCACCACCTGCGGCAAGCCATCCAACCAAAGGTATTTGCGCTGCTGAACTTGCCGCCTCACCTGCTGTTTTGGCAGCAAGTGCAGGGATTAGTGCACGTATTGCAGGGATTGCCATAGCGATACTTTGCAGCAACGATGCACCCCAATTGAGCCATGAAGCTGCACCGCCATCTGTTGCACCCGATATAAATTGCATGGCATCACTGATTCCGTACAAATTATCTTGGTATTTTTCTAACAGATTGACGTCCTTTTTATCTATCGGAGACTGAAACTTAGGCAGTTTTAAACCTTCCAAATTCATTCCTTTATTAGTAATCCCAGCTATTTCAGACATAAGGCTACTGCTGGATTGTGGAAACTTGTTTTTGCCGTGTTCCGATTTAAACATTTCCTCTTTCAGAGAAATTGTCAAGTTTATTTTTTTTGCTTCCAGTTCGTTGATAGCTTGCTGTACGGCTACACGCGCCTGCAAGGTTGTAGCGTTTATCAATTCCTTGTTCTTTGCGCTTATTTGCTCACTCAATGCCGCAATAGAACCCGATGGAGCTACATCGGGTTTCTTATTTCTCGCACTGTTATTTGTTGCAGGATTACCAGCATACACTTTATATCCTTCCAAACTTTGTACGGGTGCAAATCCTTTGACAGCCTTATTTGAATTATTGAATTCGTTGGCAGTCTCGTTATACTCTCTACTTACAGAACGCAGCGAAGTTGTTAATTTCTGATATTCGGATGCCATATTTGCAATGTCGGTAAGCTCCTCATCCTTATACTTGTTTAACATTGCATTGACTATAATAGCTTCTCTTTGGCTCTCTATATTATCCTTTATCTGTTGGTTAATAGCCTCTATCCTTTTGGGGTCAGTGGTATTGCTTAACTCTTTGCGTTTTGCCGTGTCATATCCTACATAGGCATTATATCCATTAGAATAGCGGTGTTTTAATTCGCTTCTCTTTTGTGGGTCTGTAACATCTATTTTTAATGCCATTCTGACATCATCCATTGTTACTTTCAGTTTGTTGCCACCTATTTCCTCCTCAACAGATGAAGTAATGGCTTTAACCAAATCGGCTTGTAAAGTCCTATTAATTTCACTTTGAGAGCCAAGTGCCGTTCGCCAATTTCCAAATGCTGCAATACGCTCATCAATGGGCGCAAACTTATTTTTAGCAGTATATTGCGCTTCGGCAATATTACTTTCATTCTCCGCGCTAAAATAGCTATGACTAATTCGCGTATTTCCCAATTGGTCTAATGCCGCAATACTTTCTTTTGCCTTGCTAATAATGCCATCAAGACCGCCAAGAAAGCCCGTAAAATCACCAGTAGCCAATGAATAGAAAAATTCATCAACGGTGGTTTTAGCACTGCCAATAGTAGCCGCCCACGCATCCCCGGTTACTTGGCTTGAATTGATGGTTTTGGTAAATACTTCGGATGCACCAGTAACAACACCGATAGCGCCAGCGAATTTAAGCATACCTGCGCCTGCGGTTTTAGCCATCCCGGTTACGCTACTTTGATAGTCATTAACCCCCTTCTTTGAACTACTTAGTTTTGCATCAAAGTTATTCGTGTCTAACAGTAACCGATTTATTATATCTGCCATGTAATCAATTTTTATACATTTGTTCTACCTGCTTTGCTTTTTCACGTAACCGTTTTATCTCATCATCTGTGACCGTTGCGGCTTCCTTATCTTCTTCGTCCCAAGGAAAGCGTAATATATCTGTTTGTTCAAGTTTTTTCGTGCTATTCGATTGAGCTATGATATATCCGATAATACGGGTCTGTTCCCATGCTTCACGATTGCGGAGATTAAATCCGGTCAGAAACATTTCCACTTCTCCGAACGTCATTCTATCAAGAAAATACGATGGTGATATGCCGCCAATCCCTACTACGCGCTCATAAAGTTTATGTATGCTTATCGGCTTCTCTTTTTTTTGTGGATTTATCCGTTTCTTTACTGGCAAACTGCGCTTGTTTTTCCAGTTCAGAAACAACAAACTTTTCATATTCAGAGAACAAAGACGGGTTCGCATCGCATACGTCTATGAAGTCGGCAAACGACATGGAGAACGTTTCGTTGTTAGCCAGCAATGTGCAGTAAAAAAGCAGGTATTCATCTATAAGCTTCCCAAAGGTAAACGGTGCGCCTTTTATCTCTTCATATACGAAGAAATTCCGAAGAATATTTCTAAGGGTATATTCTAAACCATTGATTGTTATCTTTTTCATGTTGAATACAAATAATAGGGGCAGTTCTCACCGCCCCCGATTAACAATACATTTTATCCTAAAGGGTTTTCGCCTTGGTCGCCATCAGAACCACCGCCACCATCGCCACCGTCACCGCCTGCCGAGCTGTCACCATTCGTAAGCACGCCAGTGCCATCAAGAGAGACGGAAAAGGTCGCTTTATCACCGTCAGAGGCATTTAGCTCGAGCGAAGTTATTAATGCTTTCCCTTGATATGGCTTTTGGGGCAACTCCCAGCCAGCCGCTGGCAACGAATTGCCACGGTTATCGGGAATACCGAAAGCAATATCTACGGGCTGCGCTGCAACCATCAGAGCAAACAGCTTGTCGTAGCCGTTAATGTCCGCATCCGCGCTGAAACAGTTTTCGCTGGAACAATTCCAGCCCAATTTTTTAATGTCCTTTTCATTCCATATGCCACTATCCTTACTCTGTGTGTCAATCGTTTCGGCTGACATGCCGATTTTGCAAGATGTTGCCAATGCAATAGCCTTACCGCCAACAAACAACATCAAATCCTTACCTAATACTTGTTTTGCTTTTGCCATATAATTCAATTTTAATCGTTAGTTTCTGTTTCAAATGAAAAAGTGAGCCGTTGTATGAAAGTATCTTCCGAAAACGTTTCATCCGTTGAAATTAAATTCGCATCAATGACTGAAAATCGTTTATAATCACCAGTTTTCTTGTCTATCAAATCGCGTACATATTCCGCAATGATAATCGAACGGGAATAATTGGAGTCTGCTACGATTATTTCAACTTCTACGTTATCGCCAGTGCTGTATCTGTCTTTTGTCGTATTCGGAATCAACGAATTCCGTTTGTACAAAATGAAAGGAAATGTAGTAGCGCGTAGTGTAGATACTGGAAATATCTTATCTCTAACAAGCCTTTTTAGGCTTGCAGAAGATGATAACTTTTCATATATATGTGTACCTATAGATATACTCATTTCTTGTTTACAATCTTTTTTATAGCATCTACTATATTCTGCTCCAACATACTTTCAGCCTCCGTTTTCTTTGCCGTAACTGCATCGCCAAAGAAATTGTACGCTTTCATATTACCCCTATTTGCCCCTTTCTTGGTAGCTCGTTCCGTTGTTCCCAATTCTATAAACCGAAGAATATAAGAACGGGAATCTTTCTTTCGCTTATCCAGCAAATCAATACGAGCACCCGAAGCGTTACGATAGACCGCTATATTTATATCGTTCTTCAGTGGCTTATGGATTATGCCGCCTTTCGTAACCGACTTATTAGCGCTCGGAAAGAGTGAAACCAAATTACTCTGCGCTCCCTTTCGTATGACTAATATTGATTTTCGCAAAGCTGCCTTTATAGCTTTCTTTGCTTCCTTGTCATTCAGTTGCGTTAGTAGCCAATTAATCTTTTCTACGTCAACTATGACTTTATACCCAGCCTGCGTTACTTTGCTACTCATTGATTAACTCTGCTTGTATCACCGTACATTGTTGTTTCCTATCGCGATTTATGGAAATTATCTTATAACTTCTTTCCTCATGTATAAGTATCATTTTTTCATGTATATCTTTGCAGTATCTAATCTTGCAAGTTATCGCCAATGGGTTATACACTTCACCATTGACAAGTTTACGACTGCCGGATGCAAATCGAACCTCCGCACGTTTGGATAGCACATCTACCCACTCATCGGAAAATCCTCCCATTTCATCCCGTGCCGTTTCCGTTTCTTGGAAACGTATAATCTCATTAAGTAATCCTGCCTGCATTATTGATACTTTTTAAATGGTCTGATAAGATATGCCAGTGTATAAGGAATAACGTTGGGCGTGGCAAATGAAACGGGTTCACGATTAGCGTAGAAGTTTCCTGCCAGTATCTTGATAGCGTGTTTCAACATCGGATTCAATGCACCGTTTTCCTCATGTTCTGAAAGTGGCGCATTAATAGCTCTCTCTACCGACATTTGAGCAACGGTAACAATATCAGCCAGATATGTATCATCATCGCTAAAGTCAATATTGAGATGCTTCTTTATTTCTTCGAGTGTAATATATTCTTTCATAACACATTTTAAAAAGAGGTGGAGATATTGAAACATCCCCACCTCCCAACAACTAATATAGAAATGATGAAAACAAAATTGCTTTATGCAGCCTTTTTCTTTGCAATGGCAAAGGCTTCTGTACGTGCCGTAACCAAATCGTAATCAGTATTCAAAATGAAGTTGACTACGTTCGACTTGGCATCTGTGTACGGGTCTATAATCAAGTCCATTTCGCCAAATTGACCGATGGCTGAATAAGAGAACACACCGAACCCGATTGTATCAGCATCCATGTAGTTGGAAACAAGAACCGGATAACCGTTAATCATTCCATCCTTGCAAATCATTTCAGCCGAACCCTTTTCCTTTGGGGTTGTTTTCAATGCTCCGTAAACCTTCGGAGTACAAACATAAGCCGCTGTACCGTCTGTTACGTCTGCACCGTTATCCATTACGGTAGTTTCCAATGCTACGACATTGGCAAATGCAAGTGCGGTATCGTATTCTACATCTGCTTCCGTTTTAACGAAGCATCCATCGGTCGCACCTGCCAACTTTGTACCGGAAAGCAACCATTTGTTCAGCAAACGAGCAACCGCCTTTGAAAGCTGTGTTAACACGATATTCTGCAAATCGTAGTTGGTTTGTTTGATGGCAGTTCGGGAAACCGGAATAGACACAGATACACGTTTGGGAGTTGCCTTTACCTTACCTATATTCAAATCACTGTCTCCGATTGTAGCTGTTTCGCCTGCGATGGATGCCTCGACCGCTTGCAATGTCGGAAAAATGAATTCGCCTGCCAGTCCGCTTTGCATCTTGATGCCCAATTTGTCAAGAATCAGCCCCTTTTCAAGCGGTTCAATGACTTCGCCAACTGTAACGGGCACGGCTGCATCTGCGGTAGTGATTGCGGAAACCTCGGCACGGGTTACTACTTTAATGCCATTCTCGGAAACGATGCCTTTGTAATCGGTCAAAGAGCGATGGTTTACTACATCATCAACCGCCTTTGCAAATAATACTGCACCGGACATTCCACCCAAATAGTTAGGCTCGTTATCCAATCCTCTACGCTCTTCTCTCATCTGCAAAAGTTCCTTTTCGTTCTTCAACGAATCAAACTCTTTTTGCTCCGTTTCATTCAAAATACGCTTTTCAGCCTCCGCTTTATCAAGCATTGAACGCATCTGTTCTTTAATCTCTGCAATTCTTACGTAGTTTTTTCTCATAACTAAATGAATTTTCTTAAATTATTAATTTGGTTTATATACTCAATGTCTTTTTGTTCAATGTCCGAAAGGCTTCTTACCGTTACGTCCGTGTCGAAATATGCCGGGTCTGCAACAATGGAAACATCAAACAACTTATCTATTTTGTGAACTGTACGGAATAAGATGCCATCTTTCCGCTCGTAGGTAACATTTTTCTTTTCATCCGTCCAAAAGGCGAATGAAGAACCGAATAAGTCGCCTCTGTTAATCATTTCTATTGCATCATTTCCGCATTGCGTGTTAGGCGCATCAAACTTGTATGCCAGTCCGTAATCATCAACGGATAGAGCCAACGAACCTGCACCCATATTTGACCGCGCCAATAGCCTTTGTTTGTTATGCTCCATCAAGGCTTTTATGTCGCAACTCCGTATTAACTCATCTGTGATTGCACCTTTTTCTATAACTTCAATGAAGAACTGTTTTTTCTCCACATCATATAATATACGGGACTGTTTGCCGAACACAGAGCCGTAGCCTTGTATCGTTCGCCCGTCTATTTTCGGAGATGCCTCTTCCGTGTAGCTTCTTATTTCCATTATCTTTTTACTATATGATTTTTATTCATCCTTTGGTAGCTCCTTATTTTGTTCTCCGTGTATCTTTGCGGAATTGATAGGCGCAACATTGCAGCTAACCATTACCGTATCTCCACCGTCAACGGGTGCGATGCCTTGTTTCATCCGTAAATGATTCGTCGTAAATACACCAAGCTCATACATGGACTTATCATAGGCAGCACGTGTTGTTAAGTCGGTTTGGTACAATGCTTCCAAATCAAAGTTTATTTTATAGACACCGCTTAGTTTATCCGGTACTAACTTAGCGTTGAACTCCGCTTCTATCTGTGATAGTATAGGCTGTAAAGTGTCCGTCAAGAATGATACCTGCCCCATTTCGGAAGCTTTATAATTCGTGGACTGTCCGGCAAAAGCCTTATCGGGGTTAACGCCATAAAAACGGCACACATCCAACACTGAAAATTTCTTTGTTTCAAGTAGCTGCGCATCAACCGGATTTATAGATAATTGCTGAAATTTTAAATCTTCCGAAATGGCTATAATATCTTTACCGGAGTTCAACTGCGCTTCAACTCTATCGGCTACCGGAGATGTTTGCTCAAAATCAAGCGCATCAATACCGGACATACCGCCACTTGCGCCATAAAGCAGGGCTTTTACTTTTGTTCCGTTCTGAAACGTCTGCAAGTTCTGATTATCTGCACTTGCTGAAATGGAAAATATGCGTGAGGCGTAATAAATTGTACTGACACCAGTATAACCACCATCCAAACTTTTGTTTTTCAAATGAATTATATCATCCGCATCATACACACCGCTAATATGATTGATGCCGTCCGAAATCATATATCTGTTTGAAAACTTATCGTAGCAAACAGAATTGTTTGCGCAAAGTATCAGTTCTGAAACCTCACCGAAAGAACGTCTTATAAGAATGTAGGCGTTCCCATTATTCACCATTTGAATGATGGCATTCTGCATAAAATCGAATGAGTTAAGGCGCTTGTTCGGTCTGCGAGTCAATACGCTATGCAGTTCGTTTTCACAATCAATAGAAAAATAACCGTTTTTCTTTCTCTTAACCTGCAACGGCAATGAGGCTATTGTGCCGGACAATATAGACACACAACGGTAAACTGCTGCAAGCTGCATTGCGCTGTTTGTACTCGTTACATCTATAGGCTGTGACGGTACAGACGGCAGACGGGCTTGTATTGTCTTTCCTGCTCCTGCACCAGTATCTACAGACCTCTTTTGTTGTTTTCTCCAAAATTTGATGTTCATGTTTTTATTGGGTTATGTTATTGTATAGATAGAATGTCATAAGGTTGGTTATTGCGCCATCTATCTTTAAATTATGTGTTTTCTTTATAGGCTTTTTGTTCTCGTTCCTATCCTCATCCAGTACCGCATTTCCGAAACAGTAATAAGTGATAGGGTTAGGAGAAAAGGACATTAGCCCACGCTTTACAGCTAATTCAAAGCTTTCTACGGGGCTTGTAAACGTGCCGTATGTCTGCTTGACTGGGGTCAGTATCTTTTTTGCACCGGAGGCAGAAAGCATATTAACGAACTCTGCGGAACGGTACGGGTCATATCCGATACCTAATATTTTCACAGCCTTGTTTCTCGCCAATATGTCAGCTACAATTTGTTTATAGTCTATCACATTGCCTTTGCAAAGTTTCAGATGCCCATCTTTAGCCCATTTCTCATAAAGCTCACGGTTCGGATGATTAGGCAGTGCATCAGCAGGGAAATAGTAATCAGTATGCGAATGAAACGAACGGGATGCAGCCGAATAAAGCATGTATGTGACAGCCGAAAAGTCGTCACACACAGACAAGTCAACGGCAACCATACAAGGCAGACGGTTCGCCAGTTTATCAATGTTTATATCTTTTATAAGCGCCTCAATATCGGATGCAGAAAGCCATATCTTTGCAGTATTCTGCACGAATAGGTTAAGCAGTTTCGTTCTGAACTCCAAAGCATCATCAGCACTTATCAAGGCTTTTTGGTACTCACTCACATAGAAATCTTCATAAACGGTTATGCCCATGTGAGGCTGCACCTTATGCCATGTGTGAGGGTCGCTTTCTTCATCGCCTGCATCCGGCTCAAATATATGGGCAAATACAGCATCGTTAACAAGTTCATCACGTAATATCGCCTTGTAGTTCTTTAGCATATCAATGAACGGGCATTCTTGTTTGTCGGATGCAGTAGTAATTACAATTGTTAAAGGGTTGAGCCGTGCGCCCATTGAAGACGTTAATACATTCTTCAGTGCTGCGCTATCGGCCTGCGAATATTCGTCCAGTATCACCGTGCTCGCATTTAAACCGTCCAATTTATCGGGATTGGATGCCAAGCAACGGGCAAAGGATGTTTTACCCTTTATTCTGTTATAGATAATCTCTCTGTTAATGGTAAACCTGCGTAGCTTCGGGTCTAATGCCTTTAAAATGTTGCGAATTTCATCGAAGCATACTTTCGCTTGGTTATACGAATTAGCTGCTACATAGGTCTGCGCATTAGCATCACCGAATAATAAATCATATATAGCCAAACTCGCTACACTCGTTGTTTTGCTGAATTTACGAGGGACGAACAACAGTGCTTCACGAATGACACGTTTCTTTGTTCCGGTATGATAAAAGCCTAATATGTTGGCGAACTGGAACACTTGTATAGGCGTTAGCTTGTACCTTGTCTTTCCTTTCGTACCACTGAACTTTAGACTTTCATAGAATACGATGAATTTGCGTACTTCGCTCATTATGAAATCGTATGTATCAAGAAACCGAAAGAAACGGGCTATCGAAAGAAGTTCATAAAGATTATGGTCATTGGGATTATTGATACAGCTACGCACATACGAACTTAGACGGCTATCTGCCTTTTCCAAGTTGTATGAAAGTACATCAATACTACGCAATCTTTTTGCAGTGGCATCTTTTAACCGTATCAGTTCATCTTTAGTTAACATCGCCTGCCTCGTTTACCTTATTGATTAAGTCGTTAACCTCATCATCTTCCGTTGCTGTAAGTGTCTGCAACGTCAAACCAAGTTCGCGCAACTGCTTACGGGTTGTTTCCAAAGCATCAAATAATACTTTGAATGCAGGATGTGCTACGAGTTTCGTATTTTCTTCGCGTGTCTTTTCTTTCACGAAAGATTTCATTCGGCTTTTAGATATGTCAGATAGAGCGATACGGAATGCCATGTATGAACCAGCGCAAAGCTCTATGCACAAATCCAAGTCGGGCGTATATGTACCCTGCGATGCCATCGCCTTGCTTATCTTATCTTTTATATCTTCTAAATCACCCATTTTATGCGCTTTTTACACATAACTTTTTATTGTTAGTATTTGGTAGCGCATTAGTTACGGATAAATGAAGCATCCCCTCAGCGCCCCCACCATCTGAAAAAACTTTGCGCGTGTAACTATTAGGGGGAGTGGGTTTAGACTATACAGACAAGAAATAAAAAAACGCCCCCCCTTGCAGCAATAGTATAACCATCCGCAATAGCAGTAAAATGGAAATTATTATTTGCTTTTTAAAATTGGAATTTGTTTCTTTGCAATAAAAGAATAAACCTTTATATTATGGAAACGGATACTATTTTAAATTACACATACAGTTTTCTGCAAGGAAGTTTATATTTCAATTGTGTTTGTCTTGGACTTGCGGTGATATCGATTATATTATGTATATACTTCTATATTAAAGCAAAAAAGGTTAAGCAGCCTACTTATGCTGTTAGAACAATAAGACTAATTGAGCCTAAAATTAAAAATATTGGGAATATCAATATCTCTTACTTAGAAAATAAAATAGAGAATTTATCTGTCAGCAAAATAGCGCTATGGAATTCGGGAAGGGATACCATAGATTATACAGATGTAGCAAAGAATGATAATTTAAAAATAATAATAGACTCTCAATATAGAATTTTAGATTGCAGCATTCTATTTCAAAAAAATAAAGCAAACTCGTTTACAGTAGAAATTTCTAATGATGGAAAAGCAGTAGCGATAAACTTTGATTATTTTGATTGTAATGAAGGAGTAATATTGCAAGTTTTTCACACTGGAAATTCCAGTAATAATATATCATTAATTGGAAGAATAAAATCAGTAAACCGTATTAAAAGAAAAGGAGAGCAAAAAAGAAATAATAGCAAACCATCTTTTATCAATAAGGCATCTATTGCAATAATTAAAATAGCAGCAAAATTTGTGCGTACAAGATTATATCGTTATACAGCTATAGTCTTTTTTATATATTTATGTTTACTATTTTGTTATTCGTTCTTTGTTGATGCAGAAACTATCACTTCTCTATTCTATGGCAATAATAGCAAGTTTTCAATGCAATTTTTATTGCTTCTATTAGCAATATCATATTTTTATATTGCTTACATAACTTCTAATAACAATATTCCAAAAGGATTTGATATCTTTAATGAAGAATTTTTATCAGAAGATAAAGAAGATAATAAGGATATAAAAGTATGTGAATAAATCCCTATTATCTTCAAGTTGAAAATGATTCAATAAAAAAACGACACTATAAAATATTTTTGAAAACAGAATTCAGATATAAGAGAACTTATAACTGAATCCCGTTTTACATTTACACAAAATTGTGGACAGTGCTAAAAAAACTTATCAGCAAACCGTTCCGTCGCCCTCCTATTATTCTCCTGCACACTCTCCTTCGAATGACTAAATGCCCTCTTATGTATCTCGGCATGGCACGCATGGCACAAACTCTGCAAGTTCATCCGGTCAAACATCAGCCGTTCCATTGCTGCCACACCTGCAACGCTTTCAACGGGTCTAACATGATGTATCTCGCTTGCAAGCGTACTGATACCATTCTTTGCACATTCCTCGCAAACCGGACTATCTTTCAGTTTTTCGTTACGAAGTTTTTTCCATCGTGCCGAATTAATCAGCCTAATGTATATCGGGTTACGGCTCATAATGTTTTTCTGTTTATGCTAAAGCGTGACGTTCTGCCATCGTACACAGTACGTTCAACAACACCCATCTTTATCAAATCTCTAATAGCTTGGCTTGCATGACCGAAGCAAGCGACATTACTTAACTCCCTTGCGAAGCAATCAACGTTAGACGTATAGCCGCCTTTATCAAGCAGGAAAGCAATGATATAAGACTTTACGATGCCATACTTTAGAAGTATTTCTACACTAACATACAATCCTTTATTTTTCTTCATTTCTATTCAGTTATGAGTTTAATAAATATTCTATCAAATTTTCTTTGTTTTTGAAAAGTCTTTTATCCCATTCGGGATAATTGTTTCTCGGTACGCTTAAGCCATCAGCTAACTTATAAGCCATTGAAAAGCTCCTATCTGCATAAGATATTTCAATACTTATTTTACTGATGGTTGAATAGCAGATACTATCTCCACTAAGATAACATACGTTATCCCCCACATAGACTTCGGTATCTATCTTCATTTTGTTCTTTTTTGGTTATTAACTAAATTTTAAATTCCAACGTTTCCCTTTAAGATTAGGGAAATACCTTAATATCTCATCTTCCAACTCCTCCTCTGAAAAAGAAGGAATGCAATAGATATACATTATGTTTCCCATATATTTACCTTCGCTATACACATGGATAGTTTTCTTTATCTTGCTCATCTCCGTATTGTTTTTAGTTTTTATATATTGGCATGCTTTTTGTTATTCATATTATAGCAATATTGCATTAATTTTTAAATTTTAGTAATATGAAAATTGTAAATTACAAGTATTTCGATTTAAACCTCTTCAATTTAAGAGGAAAAGTAGTTCATGTTCCTACCCAAAGTTTAGGTCTTATCAAAGCACCAGCGCTTCCCGATATTGCATGCTATGTTCAAAAGAAATATAAGAATGGCTCTATTTCCAGTGATGCTGTTCTTGCGAGAGTTACGGATTTACAAGAATATAGCATAAAGGAAGCTGCTGCGTATTTCGGTGTGTCAGAAGATGAATTTGAACTAAAAGATTTGTAAAATGTTCTATGATTCTATGAGCTATGTGATGCTATACACATAGCTCATATCTAAAATCAGACATAAACACTTTCAGACACTCAATGACCGTTATTTGCTAAACCTTTCCTCTTAGAAGTTTAAGGGCTATTAATGGATTTCTGTTAGATAACTGTACGATTGTTTTAAATCGCTCATCTTTCGCTGAATAATATCGGCACATGCGATTATTAGCCTTATCAACTCTACCACTACCATAAACCCAAATCATACCTCGATAAAGTCTGACGTTATTCATAATTTTCTTAGCTTGTCTTAGTCTCATTTTATAACTTCTTTAATCGTTTCATACTCAAAACAAATTCTATCACACTGATACAGATTAGCCAGTTCCTTACGAGTAGACTCTATATCTTCGGTCTGCAATTCAACATTATATGCAGACCGTATGCCATTCGACATACATACAATTCTATTTATCAAATACATAATCAATTATTTTTAGGGTTATACTTCCATCCATTCAACTCATATACTCTTTTCCGTGCCGCCTCTCTATCTCTGTAGAATGGCTCGTTATACACCGGGTTGGCAATTGTTATTCTTCCGTCTGAATAATCACAGCGATATATTCTAAAGTCCCTGCCGTGCGGTCTGTATTCATATTCTCCTACTTTCATTCTGTAAATGCGTTATAGATTATTTTACCGTCATTAGCCAGCTTTTCCATAGCTTCAAGAAAAGCCCTATCCTTTACTGGCTGTGGGGTTCTTTCCCAACATCCGCAACAATATGCGCCAATGGGCGTATTATAAAAGCCGCCTTGTATTTCTTTGCCACACTTCTTGCATTTCAAAACTTTATTCATCTTTCAAATCGTTTTCGTTAATACTTTCTTCATCCGGCAACTCTCCACTTTTGATTGTTTTCTTTGTCGGAACACGCATTTCTTTCTCTGTGAACTTGTTTTGCATATAAGCGTTAGCGTCTTCCCAACTGGCAAAACAAAGATTAACATCGGTGTACAATGCCAATATTGTTTCGTTCAACTTGTCAAGCGAGCCGTAGCAACTGGAATTAATAATACCAGCAACGCTCTTAAACTGGCTGCTTAATCTGTTATAGTTCTCCGAAACGAACCTATCAACGTAGGCGCGATTCTTTTCATTCACTACCTGCATTGCAGCAGGAACATCATGCAAATAGTTTGCATTAAATAACTTGTCTAATCTTGCCATAGTCTGAACTGTCCTTGAATTTCATCTAACTTATATTGAGGCATCTTTCGTTTCGGCTTAACGAACTCAAAATGTCTTTCTGCTTGTGAGTAGTCTGCAAACATATCTTGAATTTCATCCGGCACGGGTTCAATCTCTGCGGCATGTTCGGGGTCTGCAACACGAAGAAAGCAGGCTACGAGATACTGTATTATCTCATAATTGGAGCTAAACCCGTACTTATCGCGTATCTCCGAAAGCCGTTTAAAACTATCTAAATCAATGCGTGCCACTATCTTGCCATACATTAACGTATTCTTTTTCTTTCGTTTCATCTTTTTACTTTCTTAAACTGTCCCCCTTGAACACAACCGGAGTAGTTATAGCCCGTAATCGGTCTAATGTCCTTTCTCCGTATTTTTGTTGTAATTCAGATAGCGACAAATTCGTAGTTACAATAAGCAATTTCCCTTTCTTTTCCGCTTCATCTACAAGTTCGGCAAAAGACAGCCTTTTTTCTCCGTATTTCACGCTTAAAAACTCTGTACCAATATCATCTATATAAATGATATGTTTTTGCTTTACAGTGTCTAAATTTGCATTCAATTGCTGTGCATCGTAGCACGATACAATCTTATGGCAATAGTGATTCAATAAAACCGGGATAATCTTACCGCATATTAGCGTTTTCCCCCGTCCGCAATTACCAAGACAAAGCAAGCCGCGCCCCTTGTTGTCAGTGAGCCATGAGGCAACGTCATTATATTCAAGTTGCCACGAAGCTGAATCGCCAGCAAAGAACTGAATACCTTTCCATAGAATAGGCTTTGCATCCGGGATGCAAATGGCGACCGTATTCGGTATGGGATTAAACCCGACATCAGCCAAATTAGAAAGTGCATTTTTAAAATCTACCATAGTTTTTCATCGTATTTAGATTGCGAATTATCATGCAACACTACGCCAGTATCAGCTTTGTTATATTGTGGCTTTTCATTCTTCGCCCATGTAGCAAGTCGAAGATTGACCTCCCACGTTTTTTGCATTTCATACCGCATCTTAGTCTCTGACTTGTTTAGTTCACCCCAATAATCGAAAAAGGCTCTTATCATTTCCTTGCCGTATTTCTCCATGTATGGAACTAATGTTTTACCAAACTCATCTTTTCGTTTGAGCGTAGCGGCTTTAGCCGCGTCTTTCTTTGATACTCCGTTAGGAGTATTATCTTTATTCTCATTAGCATTTACATTAGCATTTACATTATCATTTACATTAGGTTTGCTTTTGGTTTCACTTTGGTTATTACTTGGTTTTTCTTTGGTTTCTTCTTGGTTTCCGTCCGGTTCGTTTCCGCTTTTGGGTCTGCCTCCTTTTTTACCATTTTCAAACCTTTTGTTGTTCACATCTATTTGGGGCTTCATCAACGTAAAAACGCTATGTGCGATTGGCTTTAGATTTTCAGTTTCCTTACCATATAGGCTATACTCCATTATAGCCGTGTAAATCTCGCCCTGAACATCCCTCGGCAAATCTTTTATTGCATCGTAGAAGCTTCTGTAAAATACAAAGCTATCCCTCATTTCTTAACAGCATATAAATCACATTTCCGTATTGCATTAGCCACATACATCCTTTCATGTAACAAACACCGGATAACAGCAGGTAATCCCTTTGGCACACCTGCATGAATGCAGTTAGTACATTTTACAGATTGAAGATGTCTCTTTGTCATTTTTATACCTCCGTTATTCTAATGCCATGTACATGAAGCATCAATTTTCGTTTGATTATATATTCCTTTGTTCTCATACCCTTAGCATCCTCAACGACTAAAACGCCATCCTTTTCCCGTAGGTATTGGAAGTCTGCTATATACTTTACAGAACGCTCTAAAACCTTGCTTTTCGGGTTATTGGGGGTTTCACGTTGTGACGGTATCAATTCAAAGGGAACTTGCTTTTGCAGACCGGATATAAGCCCTTTCTTTTGCATAAGCTCCAGCTCTTTAAGCCGTCTGTATTCTTTGATGCTATCGCATCCTCCATATTTGATATTATTATATTTCGTCATAATTTGAGTGAGTGTAAGGAGTGAACGAAATGTTCACTCCTTGTCTATCAATACATTAATCTTTAGTCTTATACGGATATACATCTACTATATCAGTTTCTTTCACCATTTCAATAGTATAATCTGCCATCGTTGTTTTCATTTGTTCTACCAAATAGTCTTTAGCTTCTTGCAAGCCATCAGCTTGTACAAGCATACTGGATTTTATTTTCTTCTCTGCACCAGTCTTTTCATCAAGCGTAACAAATGCGATGCGACATTTAAAATAACGGTCGCCATCGCCCAAAAACGTTTCATCATAGGCAGCACGCTTTATTGCCATGATGGAAAATTCGCCCGAAATAAACGGGGTAACTTCTTCTATTGTGCGTGCTTCTGCCTCTGTAAAAGAAAGCGCATCTACTAAATAGGGTTCAACTACTTTTTTAACCTTGCCGTTTCCCATTGTTTTTTCATAACGGACTTTGCTTTCAAACCAATTGTGATACATAATTATGCGTGTTAATTAATAGTGTGTTGTGAATAAGCCTTTTCCTCTGCTATAAGTTTGTTTATTTCCTTCTTTAACTTACGAATTTGATTTTGTACCGGAACATTCCCCTTAGTATTCGGCTTTAGTTCTTCTATTTGGAAGCGAAGCGGACAAATGGCTGTAGCCAGTTCAATACATGCAGGTAAATCAAATCCGGTCTTCAAGGAACATTCCACAAGCTCATTAGCGAATCTAATACGTTCGGTCAGTTTACGGATATTATCTACATGTTCTTTCCGGCACATGGAAACAATTCGTCCGGTATTTGTATATCCATCATAAACGACATAGTACAACGTATCTACGGACGGCATACCAACAAAGTGACCTAAAAATTGCCAGTAATATTCTTCCTTGTCGGTTATCTCATTGAGAAACTGCAATGTCTCTATCTTACCTTGACTTATGGGGCATTTTATTTCACCAAGCGCCTTTATTTTGCCATCAGAGCCATACACATAAAAATCGGGGCTATCGCCAAATCCGGCAAACGGTTCATTAAATATAATGTCTTCAAAGTCGGTTGTGCATGATTTTACCTCATACATTGACTGCGTGCGTACCCATTCAACCGCTAACGGTTCGTTGTCGTGCCCCCAATCAAAATTCTTGTTATTGCCGTTCTCGCGTGTCACTCCGGTTCTACGTTCATATCGTACCAAGTATAGCGCATCAAAGAATGCCTTTCCGTATGGCGTGCCCTTTCCTGCCTTCATCAAGTCCGGCAAAGTGGATGCCGTTATTTTCCCGTGCCGTTTGGCTCTCCACTCGTATTCTTTTTGTTTGGGTGATTTAGTTACTACTGATTTCATATTTCTGCAATTCTTTAATTTGTCCTTTCGTGAGTTTGTATTTTTTCTCTACCTGCGCAACCGTATAGCCGCCCTTAAGCCCGTCTATGATGTTTTGCCACACAACCGAACCGATTGCAACCGGAACACGCGTATCTGCATCTACGGGTTTAGGGATGAATGCCCGAACCCGTAAGCAGTCTGTCATTTCTCCGAACGCACTAATACGGGCTACGCCTATCTGTATCTGCTTATCTACCCATTCTTCAATGTTCGGTGTCTTGTACATCTTTTCAATAGCCTTGCAATTGGTTTTATTCAATATCATAGGCTTTACGTTCTCATAGAAATAGGCTACAAAACACTCGCTTTTCTGACCGTTCGTTCCGGTAACCATTTCCTTTTTTGTCTCTTTGATGGTTAGTACAATGTCCTTTCCACCGGACAAAGAGTATGCACCCAAATAGTCATAGTTGAATTGATTTTTCCAATGTGTTAGATGTTCCATATTAGTTTATTTAAAAAATTAAATCTTCTGAATTGTCTGATAAATAAAACTGTTCGTAGCATTCGCGACATACGAGAACTGTTTTCTTATAATGCCGTCCATGCTCCACTATTTCCGTTTCTATCTCAATCTCTTCGCCCGGTTCTATCTCGCACTTGCACACATCGCAATGAACAATATCAGATGGACACGCTCCAAGATAAAGACAACTCTTACAATGCCCATTACATTTGCTTTTCCCGTTCATATTTCTTTTGGTTTATATATGTGCAGGTAAGCACATATAAAATTGTCAATACAAGCACAATGAGCGCTATTATAAGTTTTCCCGTATCGGGTTCACCGTCTGCCAGTGAACAAGTAAAAAAGATGCCTATCAATGCTATAGGACTTTGCTTTAGTGTTAACATAGTTATCAATTTTAGTGCTTCAAAATTGGGTCTATTGTGTATCGAATAACATCAGACCCGTTACATTCCCATCTACCATTTTGTTTGTCGGTAGTCTTTATCGCTCTAATTCTATCCTCTGCAACAAGGTTTTCAAGCCGTCTCTGACCGCCTACCAGTTTAGCGGCTGTATTCTTGCTGAAAGTTACATTTTGGGCTGCTCTTAGAACAGTGTGGTATCTATCAAATTCCATTGACATAGTTTCATTTTTTACGGGTTACAATAATCAAGTTTTCTTTTATCTGCATCTTTGTTTTGAACAGATACCCGTCCAATTTCAAGTTAGATGCAGTTGTGCGGATAGAGCCTCTTTTGTTCAGTGGGAAGTGAATAGAGCCGCCTATCGGCATTTTCGTAAGGGTAGATTTTATTACTGTCTGTTTTTCCATTGTTTATGTATTGTGGTAGCCAGAAGGCTACCGGATTAAAATAGTACCTCTTGATTAAGTTCAACCTCTACAATTTGAAGTTCGTCCGTTTCATACTCTTTTGCTTCATTAATAAACTCTTCTGCCAATTTATAGGAAGAGAAAATACCGTGATTCTCTGTACCATCATTACTCAACATTCTTATTACTACAAAAACCGTTTCCATATATTATTGCATTGTGCAGGGCTTTCGCCCTGCTGGTTAAACTTATAATTGATTGGTGATATAAACAGTATCGTCTATCTTATAAAACTTCATTATTACTGTACCCTCTTTGATTGTTGGCTCTTCATCCGTTCCGGCAAAATCCAAAGTTGAGATGGTAACTTTGCTTACGCCCTCATTAGCTATTATAGTAGCTTGGTCTATCATTTTATCCCAACCATCATTTGAGGTTATAAACTTGCCATCTTCAAAGATGCCGTAACTTGAACCAGTGAAATTCTTAACTTTAATGTCTGTTGCTTTCATATTTCTATATTTTTAGTTTGTTATTCTTGATTGATTGATTAACTTTGATGCGACAAAGATATAATGAGTATAATCATTACGCAATAATTCTAATGATTATTCTCATTATAATAACATTTATTAATGATTATACTCTTTAAAAATGGGAATTATTGAACGAATAAGCCAATTTAGGGAACATTTAGGCATAGGGCAAACGGCCTTTGAAGTGAATGTAGGCGTGGCAAAGGGGTATTTCAGCAAAGTGAAAACCCTCGGTTCTGACAAGATTATAGGCATTTATGAGAAATATCCCCAGCTTAATATAGAATGGCTTATAACTGGCAACGGTTATATGGTGAAAGACGATGAGTATAATCAGCGAGACTGTACTCAAAAAACGATGAGAAAAGATATACCACATTATGAAGAACTAAGCAACAAAGCTGTACCCCACATAGATATAATATCAGCCGAATGCGGTTTACCAAGCGGATTTAGTTCTGCAATAATGAAAGAGCAGTGTGAGCATTACGTTATACCCGATTTAGATGGTTGCGATTTCACTATACGCGCAAAAGGTAGAAGCATGATAAACAGAACTGTCCCAGAACGTAGTATAAACAATAGAGACATAGTAGGATGTAAAATAGTAAAGGGAACTCTACCTATTCAATGGGGTGAAGTTTATGCGTTAGCAACATCCGATGGTGTTGTTATAAAGAAAATACAAAAATCCAAAGAAAATGGATGCGTTTCGTGCGTTTCATATAATACAGATGATGGTTATGAACCGTACGATATTCCAGTTAATGAAATATACGATTGGGCTTTAGTGATAGGAGTAGTAAGGATTGCAAGATGGCTGTAGTAGGACAAAAACAAAATGGAGCGTTTGTAGCGCTCCCATTTCGTGTATTTCTTTAAATCAGTCCAAACCGAATACTATCGGCATGTGTCATATCTCGCACACTATCCGGTTTTGTAGTATAAGTGCTATCGGAGTTATGCCAGTCCTTAACAGAACCGTTTATTTCTTGTTTCCCTTCTTCAATTGGAAGTACCTGTGTACAACCTATTAAATTAGGCAAAGCGAAAATAAGTGCAAAGAAAGGGAAAAGGAGATTACGTTTATAGCGGTGTAGTCCAGCCCGCGATGAATTGTTTCTCATGTTTTTGAATGAATTAAATATATTTCGATTGCAAAGATAGATATTATAAAATATATTCGATTACAATGAATAAAGAAAAGAGTGTTTAAACAATATAGTATTAACTGATACCCTATTAGAGTATCAAAAAGAGTGTCGTATTATAATTAAAGAGTAGATAAAGTCATTAAATATCAGTCCGTTATCCTACTAAGAAATTTATTTTCGTAACGCGTAGGTCGCCAGTTCAAGTCTGGCTAGCGGCTCGATATTCAAGCACTGATTATCTGGAATAATCAGTGCTTTTTCTTTTCAAGAATTGTTAGAATAAAAAACGCTCTTCTACGAATATATTTGCATAAAACACAATGCCCTTCCAAACAGTTTAATCCATAGCCGCATAATTATCCCAAAGCAAGTAAAGCTAGTTTAAAACAGCACCATCTGATTACAATGATAACTTGAAACATATAGGCACATTATTAAAAACATAATACACCTTATATTATACATAGTAATTCCCAATATTTGCGGCAACTTTTCAATAACCCGATTTTTCAATCTTAAATAAAGGATTGAGGTGATTGAAGAACACAAGCCAAAATCAAAAGGCTACCATAGGTTTCTATAACATACTATAAAAAAATGGAAAGAATCAAGTTATTTACAGCGGCTTTGCTGCTGGCGGCTATATCCGCAGGAAATGATGTGTGGGCGCTTTCCGATTCAAGAAAGAAAGACACGCGTCCGGTAGAATCACCCCAATTCTTCAGTGGAAACGCCAACCCGCTGTTGGATTTCATTTTTGTGGCCGACCCGACATCGGTGGAATACAACGGAAGGCTCTATGTGTATGGAACCAATGACACCCAGCAACTGGACAGTGTGGGAAAATACGGCAAAAACACATACCAATACATCCCATTCACTGGTCATGCTGTCCACCGATGACATGGTAAATTGGACTTATCACGGACTGATTGACGTAAAGGCCCTCTCGCCATGGGGTATAGCCTCATGGGCGCCATCCATCGTATCGCGGGTGGAATCGGACGGTAAGACGTATGCTGGTGAGCCAGTTCACCCAAGGATTAGGCCACTGCAGGGCTCCTTTCGACCCGGGTGCCGTGATAGATGACGAAGGTACAGGATGGTTGTCATTCGGTGGAGGCGGAAAGAGGGAAGTCGGCACCGACTACATGCCCGCATTGTCCGCTTGGGCAAAGACCTGATTAGTCTGGACAGCGAGATAGTAGAGACAAAAGCTCCCTATCGTACATGACTTCGCACACGCCGCTCGACACCGACAACTGGCAGTATGTGGACAACTATTTCAAGAATCCCGGAGACTATTCATATGATAAGCACTACGCATTCGACCATCACTACAGATTCTCTCTGAAAAAAGCATGCTCCGACTATGTAGTTTCCAATAAAAAATGTATCTTGCGGAGATTTATTAAATACGATATGAACATGAAACCCTATCTAATCCCCTTCTTTGCAACTGTTGCACTGACCGCAACCGCTCAACAAAAAAACGAGATTACCAGCGTCCTCGAAATACTGGATGTAACCAACGGTAACCGGACCGTCGTAAAAGAATTTCCCTACCGGATTGAAGCTCCCAATTGGACGCCCGACGGGCAATGGCTGCTATACAACAGCGAAGGAAAGCTTTACCGCCTTTCCCCCACCTCGCCTGCCGAACCGGAACTGATAAACACCGGATTTGCCCAAAACTGCAACAACGACCACGTCCTCTCGACCGACGGACAGCAGATAGCCATCAGCCACGGGACGAAAGAAGACTATAAATCGCGCATTTATACACTTCCCATCACGGGCGGCACTCCCCGTTTAATAACACCTATGGCTCCCAGCTACCTCCACGGTTGGAGCCCCGACGGCAAAGAGCTTGCCTATTGCGCCGAACGAAACGGCAACTATGACGTCTATACCATCCCGGCGGAAGGAGGTGAAGAAACCCGCCTGACCACTGCCGAAGGTCTGGATGACGGACCGGAATATTCCCCCTGCGGACAATACATCTGGTTCAATTCCGTACGCACCGGACTCATGCAAGTCTGGCGCATGAAGGCAGACGGCTCCGAACAGACCCAGATGACCTTTGACGAAACCCGTAACTCCTGGTTCCCCCACATCTCCCCTGACGGAAAATCCGTTGTATTCATCACCTACTACAAAGGTGACCTGGAACCGGGAGAGCACCTGGCAAACAAGAACGTAGAGCTGCGCCTAATGCCCGCAAACGGTGGAGAACCCAAGACATTGTTAAAGCTTTTCGGCGGACAAGGCACCATCAATGTCAACTCATGGGCACCGGACAGCAAACGCATAGCCTTTGTCAGCTATCGAATTAACTGATATGACTTGATGGTTTTCACTCCATTTTTTACTAACTTTGCCCGACTAAAGATGCAGTAAAACAAAATGGAAAAGAAGAAAATCATTATCGGAACATTCGTCGCACTGATTCTTATTGGAGCAGCTTGTGCAGGAACAGTATACTACTATCTGTTTGCCCCGCAATTCCATCCGAAAAAGACAGTCTATATCTATATAGACCGCGACGACACCGCCGACTCCATATATAATAAGGTGGAACAACAAGGCCATCCTCGAAGCTTCACCGGCTTCCGCTGGATGGCCCAATACAAGAAATATTCCGAAAATATACACACCGGACGCTACACCATCCGGCCGGGGGAAAACGTATATCACGTATTCAGCCGTCTGTACCGCGGATATCAAGAACCTACGAATCTCACCGTCGGCAGCGCACGCACACTGGACCGGCTGGCACGCAGCGTAGGCAAACAGCTCATGATAGACTCCGCCGAAATAGCCGGATTGATGAACGACTCCGCATTCCAACAAAAACTGGGATACAACAAAGAGACCCTGCCCTGCCTCTTCATCCCCGAAACCTACCAAGTCTATTGGGACATGAGTGCAGAAGAGTTCTTCGAAAGAATGCAAAAAGAGCACCAGAAGTTCTGGAACCAGGAACGCTTAGACAAAGCCACCGCCATCGGAATGACCCCGACGGAAGTCTGCACCCTTGCCTCCATCGTCGAGGAAGAGACAAACAACACTCCCGAAAAACCAATGGTGGCAGGGCTCTACATCAACCGCCTGCACACCGGCATGCCCCTGCAAGCCGACCCTACCATCAAATTTGCCTTGCAGGACTTCGGCTTGCGGAGAATTACGAATGCCCATCTGGCAGTAGAATCCCCCTACAATACCTATCTCAACACCGGACTACCTCCCGGTCCCATACGCATCCCCTCACCCATCGGGCTGGATGCTGTGCTGAACCATACGAAACACAACTACCTCTACATGTGTGCCAAAGAGGACTTCTCGGGCACCCATAACTTTGCATCCAATTATGCCGAGCACATGAAAAATGCAAGAAAATATTGGAATGCATTAAACGAAAGAAAGATTTTCAAGTAATCTGCTGATAAAATAAAAGCAAAATCCTATATTTGCGTCAAATATTAATCCATGACTAACACTTAAATATTCAGATATGAGCAAGCAACTCTTACTTGGCGATGAAGCCATTGCACAAGCTGCATTAGATGCCGGACTTTCGGGTGTATATGCCTATCCCGGCACTCCTTCTACGGAAATCACCGAATATATTCAGATGGCACCGATTACTGCCGAAAAGAATATCCATAACCGCTGGTGCTCTAACGAGAAAACTGCGATGGAAGCTGCCCTGGGCATGTCCTTTGCAGGTAAGCGTTCATTGGTGTGCATGAAGCACGTGGGTATGAACGTAGCTGCCGACTGTTTCATCAACTCTGCCATTACCGGCATAAAAGGTGGTCTGATAGTCATTGCTGCCGACGACCCCAGCATGCACTCCTCACAAAACGAGCAAGACAGCCGCTTCTATGGCGACTTCTCCCTCATCCCGATGTACGAACCAAGCAACCAGCAGGAAGCATACGACATGGTGTACAACGGATTCAACTTCTCCGAACAGACCGGCGAACCCATCCTGATGCGCATGGTTACGCGCCTGGCACACTCCCGTTCCGGCGTAGAGCGCAAGGAGCAACAACCGCAGAATGAGATTTCCTTCAGCGAAGACCCGCGTCAGTTCATCCTCCTGCCGGGTAATGCACGCAAACGTTACAAAGCATTGCTGCAACGCCAGGACGAATTTATCAAAGCTTCTGAAAACTCCGCTTACAACAAATATACCGACGGCCCCAACAAAAAGCTGGGTATCGTGGCATGCGGCATCGGCTACAACTACCTGATGGAGAACTATCCCGAAGGTTGCGAATATCCGGTACTGAAAATCGGACAATACCCGTTGCCCAAGAAACAGCTGATGCAGCTGGTAGAAGCATGTGACGAGATTCTGGTACTGGAAGACGGACAACCGTTCGTAGAAAAACAGCTAAAAGGCTATCTGGGCATCGGCATCAAAGTAAAAGGCCGTTTGGACGGCACTCTTTCACAAGACGGAGAGCTGAACCCGGACAGCGTGGCACGTGCCGTAGGCAAGGAGAACAAGGCTGAATTCAGCGTTCCTTCTTTGGTAGAGATGCGCCCGCCCGCTTTGTGCGAGGGTTGCGGCCATCGCGACATGTACACGGTGCTGACCCAAGTATTGAAAGAAGAATATCCCACTTATAAGGTGTTCAGCGACATTGGTTGCTACACGCTGGGAGCCAATGCCCCATTCAACGCCATTAACTCTTGCGTGGATATGGGCGCCTCCATCACCATGGCGAAGGGTGCTTCGGATGCCGGCCTGCATCCTGCCGTAGCCGTCATCGGCGACTCCACCTTCACCCACTCGGGCATGACGGGACTGCTGGATTGCGTCAACGAAAACGCCGACGTCACCATCGTCATCTCCGACAACGAAACCACCGCCATGACCGGAGGACAAGACTCTGCCGGCACCGGACGTCTGGAAGCCATCTGCGCCGGCATCGGTGTAGCTCCCGAACACATCCGCGTCGTAGTGCCCTTGAAGAAGAACTACGAAGAGATGAAGCAAATCATCCGGGAAGAAATCGAGCACCACGGCGTATCCGTCATCATCCCCCGCAGAGAATGCATCCAAACATTAGCACGCAAAAAAAGAAACAAGTAAAGCCATGAAAAAAGACATCATACTTTCCGGCGTAGGAGGACAAGGTATCCTCTCCATCGCCACCGTAATCGGCAAAGCAGCCCTCAAGGACGGACTCTACATGAAGCAGGCAGAAGTACACGGCATGAGCCAGCGAGGCGGCGACGTGCAGTCCAACCTGCGCATCAGCGACCAATCCATCGCTTCGGACCTCATTCCCACAGGAAAATGCGACCTCATCATCTCCCTGGAACCGATGGAAGCACTGCGCTACCTCCCCTACCTCAGCCCCGAAGGTTGGCTGGTGACCAATGAAGCCCCCTTCATCAACATTCCCAACTATCCGGCAGAAGAAGACATCAAGGCCGAAATCAACAAGCTGCCGCATAAAATCATGCTGAACGTAAACGAAGTGGCAAAAGAAGTCGGCTCTCCCCGCGTAGCGAACATCGTACTGCTGGGCGCCACCATCCCCTTCCTCGGCATCGACTACGCAAAGGTGCAAGACAGCATCCGCGAAATCTTCCAACGCAAGGGCGACGCCATTGTAGAGCTGAACCTCAAAGCGTTGGCTGCCGGCAAAGAGATTGCTGAAAAACTGATGTAAACTATAATTGACTCTAAATTTCAACATACCATGAATAACAAATACTGGGAAGAAGAGATTGAAACGATGCCCCGTGAGCAGTTGCGCGAACTGCAACTGCAACGGTTAAAAAAGACTGTCAGCATTGCCGCCAACTCTCCTTATTATAAAAAGGTATTCCAAGAGCATGGCATCACTGCCGACAGCATCCGGTCTATAGAAGACATACGTAAGATACCGTTTACTACCAAGGCCGATATGCGCGCCAATTATCCTTTTGGATTAGTAGCAGGCGATATGCGTGAGGACGGAGTACGTATCCATTCTTCCAGTGGCACTACGGGCACGCCGACGGTCATCGTACACTCCCAACACGATTTGGACTCTTGGGCTAACTTAGTGGCACGCTGCCTCTATATGGTAGGTATCCGTAAGACGGATGTTTTCCAAAATAGCTCCGGTTACGGCATGTTCACCGGAGGACTGGGCTTTCAGTATGGAGCCGAACGTCTGGGTGCGCTGACTGTTCCTGCCGCTGCCGGAAACAGCAAGCGTCAGATAAAGTTCATCACCGACTTCAAGACCACTGCCCTGCATGCCATTCCCAGCTATGCCATCCGCTTGGCAGAGGTATTCCAGGAAGAAGGGATGGACCCCGCCGGCACAAGTCTGAAAACGCTTGTTATCGGTGCCGAACCCCACACAGACGAGCAACGCAGAAAGATTGAACGCATGCTTGGCGTCAAAGCCTATAACAGCTTTGGTATGACTGAAATGAACGGTCCCGGCGTAGCCTTCGAGTGCACCGAACAAGACGGCATGCACTTCTGGGAAGATTGCTACCTGGTCGAAATCATTAACCCGGAAACCGGCGAACCCGTACCGGAAGGTGAAATCGGCGAACTGGTACTGACAACGCTGGACAGAGAGATGATGCCCCTCATCCGCTACCGTACACGCGACCTTACCCGCATCCTGCCCGGCAAGTGCCCTTGCGGACGTACCCACATCCGTATAGACCGCATCAAAGGCCGTAGCGACGATATGTTCATCATCAAGGGAGTCAATATCTTCCCCATGCAGGTGGAAAAGGTGCTGGTACAATTCCCCGAATTGGGCAGCAATTACCTCATCACGCTCGAAACGGTCAATAACCAGGATGAGATGATTGTGGAAGTTGAACTTAGCGACCTCTCTACTGACAATTACATCGAGCTACAAAAGATTAGCAAAGCCATTACCCGCCAGCTGAAAGACGAGATTCTGGTAACTCCGAAGTTACGGTTGGTAAAGAAAGGTTCCTTGCCGCAGAGCGAAGGAAAAGCCGTCAGGGTAAAAGACTTACGGGACAACAAATAAACTTAAAAAAACTCTTTTCAAAACAGACCATCTGTTCACCCGATACAGATGGTCTGTCTTGTATAAACACATCATCTATCTTCCCTTGACACATCATCTGTTTCAGCATCACGTATCATCGTTTCACAATCACCCACATCCGCATAAAACGAAAGAGGAACGGTTATCCAAACAGATTACCGTTCCTCTTTTATAGAAAGCCGCACCGATGATGTGATGAAACTCCGTATGACATGATTTGAGTGCTCGTCCTCTTTGTAATCCACCGACTCAAGAGTTACCCCGAAGGGCGTGGCCCGCCATTGAGAAGCGAAGCTTGTCTCGGTATTTCATAAAAATTGATGAGTTTCCCGATCCAATCAATGCGGCTATTTTTTCTATAACAAAGGTAATGAGTTTCTATGAAAGAAACAAGTAAAAGCAGTAAATTGTTTCAAGTCCTTTTCAAGTTTTAACCCCTCCCCGGAGTATCAGAAAACAAAAAGTGCTGACTACCAAAAGAGTAATCAGCACCTCGTAATTTATCTGCTAACTGTTTTTATGCAGCCTTTGCTTTAGCAACGATAGCCTTGAAAGCTTCCGGATGGTTCATCGCTAAATCAGCCAACACTTTGCGGTTGATTTCGATACCAGCTTTGTGCAAAGCGCCCATCAGCTTAGAGTAAGACATACCTTCCAGACGAGCGGCAGCGTTGATACGCTGAATCCACAAAGCACGGAAGTTTCTCTTCTTGTTCTTACGGTCACGGAACGCATAGGTCAAACCTTTTTCCCAAGTATTCTTGGCAACGGTCCAAACGTTCTTTCTTGCACCAAAGTAACCTCTGGTCAATTTCAAAATTTTCTTTCTTCTTGCTTTAGAAGCAACATGATTTACTGATCTTGGCATAGTTTTACTTGTTTTTGAATGTTAGCGCCGGTACTTCACGCAACGGACTTAAAGCTAATGCATTCGGTTAATAACTTTAATAATACTTCGTACGCTTTTGATTACTTCATAGCTAAGAGTTCCTTAACCTGGCTCATATTCGTTATATCAACGGTTGTAGAGTAACACAGATTTCTCTTTTGCTTCTTGGTTTTCTTAGTCAGAATGTGACTGTGAAAAGCGTGCTTTCTTTTGATTTTACCTGTTCCGGTAAGAGTAAATCTCTTTTTAGAACCGGAGTTAGTCTTCATCTTTGGCATCTTTTTTAAACTTTTTAATTATTAAATTATATGGCAACGCACTATACCTATGGCGTTACTCACTTCTTTATTCTTCTTCGGTTTCAGCCGACGCAGCCTTTGGCGCATCTTCTGCAGGCTTGGGAGCCGCGCTCTTCTTAGGTGCCGCCACTTTCTTCGGAGAGAGCTGGATTGTCATTCTCTTTCCTTCCAAAACCGGCATTTGGTCTACCTTCGCATAGTCTTCCAAATCATTGGCAAAACGGAGCAGCAACACTTCACCTTGCTCTTTGAACAAGATGGAACGTCCTTTAAAGAATACGTAGGCCTTCACCTTGTCACCATCTTCCAAAAAGCCTTTAGCATGCTTCAACTTGAAGTTATAGTCATGATCATCTGTCTGAGGTCCAAAACGTATTTCCTTCACGTTCACTTTTACCTGCTTTGCCTTTTGCTCTTTCTGACGCTTCTTTAACTGATAAAGAAATTTAGAATAATCAATAATACGACAAACAGGGGGTTGTGCATTTGGAGAAATCTCCACGAGATCCGCTTCATGTTCTTCAGCAAGTCTTAAAGCCTGCGCTATCGGATACACTTTTGGTTCTACTTCATCGCCCACTATGCGGACTTCTTTGGCCCGGATTTGTTCGTTAATCCGATGTTGCCCTTTTAAGCTGTCATTCTTCATTAAATAACGTTTACTTCCAGTTTGTTTCTTATTTACTATTCCCAAATTAATGTTTTTGTTAAGTAAAAGCGAACTTTAGAACATCTAATATATGCTATGCTTCTACAATTGGGCGCAAAGTTACCATTTATTTATCATATTCTGAACTTCTTCGTTCATTTTTTTGGCAAATTCTTCAAATTTCATGGTTCCTTTATCACCTTCTCCCTGCTTGCGGACAGCAACTTCCTTGTTTTCAGCCTCCTTTTCACCTACAACCAGCATGTACGGAATACGCTTCATCTCATTGTCACGAATCTTACGACCAATCTTTTCATTGCGCTCATCCACAATGGCACGGATGTCATATCGCTTCAAGTATTGTTTCACTTCATGCGCATAGTCGTTGAACTTCTCGCTGATAGGCAGGATGGCAACCTGGTCAGGAGTCAGCCACAACGGGAACTTACCGGCCGTATGCTCAATAAGCACAGCCACGAAGCGTTCCATGGAGCCGAACGGAGCACGGTGAACCATTACGGGACGGTGCTTCTGATTGTCAGCACCGGTATATTCCAGCTGGAAACGTTCCGGCAGGTTGTAGTCCACCTGGATGGTACCCAGCTGCCAACGGCGACCGATGGCATCCTTCACCATGAAGTCCAGTTTAGGACCATAGAAAGCGGCTTCTCCATATTCTATTTTTGCCTTCAGCCCCTTTTCTTCACAAGCTTCGATGATGGCTCGTTCTGCTTTTTCCCAGTTCTCGTCGCTACCGATGTATTTTTCGCGGTTCACCTTGTCACGCAAGGAAATCTGTGCCTCGAAGTTCTCGAAGTCCATAGATTCGAACACGATGGAGATAATGTCCATGACACGGAGGAACTCATCCTTCACCTGGTCCGGACGGCAGAAGATATGCGCATCATCCTGCGTAAAGCTACGTACACGTGTCAGACCGTGCAACTCGCCACTCTGCTCGTAACGGCAAACCGTACCGAACTCTGCCAAACGCAAAGGCAGGTCTTTGTAAGAACGGGGTGAGTTCTTGTAAATCATACAGTGGTGAGGGCAGTTCATCGGTTTCAAGAAGTACTCTTCCCCTTCTTCCGGCGTATGTATGGGCTGGAAGGAGTCCTTACCATATTTTGCATAATGGCCGGAAGTGATGTAAAGCAATTTGTTGCCGATGGGTGGACACATTACTTCCTGATAATCGTAACGGGCCTGGATGCGACGTAAGAAGTCCTGCAAGCGGATACGCAGTGCAGTACCTTTGGGCAGCCACATCGGGAGTCCCTTACCTACAGTGTCGGAGAACATGAACAAGTCCATCTCCTTACCGATTTTACGGTGATCGCGCTTCTTTGCCTCTTCCAGCAGAACAAGATACTCATCCAGCATCTTCTTCTTCGGGAAGGTGATACCATAGATACGGGTCATCATCTTACGGTCTTCTTGTCCACGCCAATAAGCACCGGCAACGGAAGTCAGCTTAATAGCCTTGATAGGAGCTGTGGTCATCAAGTGAGGGCCACGGCACAAGTCGGTAAATGCACCCTGCGTATAAGTTGTGATGTGGCCGTCTTCCAATTCGGAAATCAGCTCGCATTTATAAGTTTCTCCACGGTCACCGAACATCTTCAAAGCATCCGCCTTGGCAATGTCTTGTCTGACAACCGCTTCTTTCTTAGCCACCAGTTCAGCCATCTTTTTCTCAATGGCTGGCAGGTCAGCTTCCTTGATAGTCGTTTCACCCGGGTCCACATCATAGTAGAAACCGTTTTCGATAGCAGGACCTATACCGAACAGGATGCCCGGATAGAGTTCCTGCAAAGCTTCGGCCAGCAAGTGGGCACTGGTATGCCAAAAGGCATGCTTACCCTGCTCATCCTCCCATTTATAAAGAACCACTTCAGCGTCTTGCATGATAGGACGCCCCAAATCATAAATTTCTCCGTTCACGCCACAAGCCAGCACGTCTTGTGCCAATCGCGAACTGATGCTTTCTGCAATCTGCAGTCCCGTTACTCCTTCGTTATATTCACGAACAGAGCCGTCTGGAAATGTTATCTTTATCATAGTTTATATGTATATTTCATTTTTCAGAACGCAAAAATAGCTAATTCTTTTTGATATTCTATTTTTTAGCAAAAAAATGTTATTCCCGTGTATCTGTAAACCTCTTTATGATATTATAGGCCGAGACAATGCCCAACTCTCCGGCTTTACTCAAATCGGCAATACCTTGTTTGTTATTCCCCAGGAAGATGTGCGTCAACCCACGGTTAAAGTATGCTTCAGCAAAATCGGGACTCAGCTCAATCGCCTTGTCATAATCCGCCAAGGCGGCACGGTAATCCTTCAGTAACGAAGACACATTGCCACGGTTATAATAGCCATAGACAAAATCAGGAGCCAATAGAATAACGTGATCCAGGTCATTCTTCACAACTTCATAATCAATGGCTGTCACTTCAGGCTTCTTCATTTCCGTTGTACCCGAAGTGGCACCTTCACTCATTGTGGCTTCGGCCTTTTTATATTCCAGTTGCTTATAACGCACCAAAGCACGCATAAAGTATGCCGGGAAGAAAGTGTCGTCCAACAAGATACTCTTTGTAAAGTCATCTATGGAACTGGCAAAATCCTGAACCAGATAGAAATCCAGACCTCTCATGAAACGTTTCTTGGCGTTCTTCTCGTCAGCCACCACATCAGACGTATGAGCGTCTATCAAAGCAAAGTGGAAGCGTACTTGTTCCTCCGTCAACGGAGCTTCCATATTGGTGATGCGCAGTGGCTTCGGGAACAGTTTCGAATGGTTCAGTTCCTCAATATACTTATGATAATGTACGATACGCTTCACATCGCTCAGTTTCTCATAATAAGTCAAAGCATACATCGGCTCGAGCTTGATGGTCACATTCCGGTCTTGTACACGTCCGCGATAATCGCTCTTATAACGCTGGTCAGCTTCCGAATCGTCCGCTATTACAATTTTCCGATAATTTTCCATGTTCTTGTCGGATTTCTTACGGGTCTTCCCACCATCTCCATTGGAGTTTTCCGAGGAATTATCCGCAACATCCTTACTGTCGTCACCTTCCTTTTTGTCACCAGAAGAAACACCGTTACGCTTGTCTATCTGCATCTTCATGATTTTGAACTCATCCTGCTCGGCTCCCTTATGGTCGCCAATCTTTTTACGGGCTTCGGCACGCTGATAATAGCCGGCCATAAAGTTAGGATATTCTGCAATCACTTTGGAATAGTCACTGATAGCTCCCCGGTAATCCCCCGTCTGCGCACGTAACAAACCACGATTGAAGGTGGCCATCATGTTATCCGGTTCCATCTTCAACACAAAATCAAAATCCTCTATTGCCCGGTTGTCATCGCCCACCTGGGCACGCAGCAAACCGCGGTTGTAGTGCCCGAGAAAATTATTCGGATCAATATCCAAAGCCAAATCATAGTCACTCATGGCGCCTCTCAAATTATTCTGATGGAAACGCGCCAAGGCACGGTTGATATAGTTACCGGCATTCTTTGCACTCAGATGGATAGACTGGTCCAAATCAGCTTCAGCCTCTTTATATTTCCCCTGCTGGAGGCGTACAATGGCTCTTGCCCCCCATCCATCCGGGTCATAACGGTCCATATCGATGGCTTTGTCAAAATCACGCAAAGCTTGTATCGTATCATTCTGTTTCAGGGAGACTTCCCCGCGCATCAGATAGGCACGTGTATATCTGGGGGCAATTGTCAGAAGCGTACCCAAATCTTCCTTAGCCGCCTCATAATCTTCTTTCTGAATATGGCAAAGGGAAAGATTATGCCAAAGCACCACATTCTCCGGGTCGTATTTGATGGCAGTTTTATAATCTTCAATCGCCTCGTCAAACTTGTTCTGACGGATACGTGCCAATCCTCTGATTTGGTAAGCACCTACCACAAAAGGGTTCCGCTGAATCGCAGCATCACAATCACTCTCCGCTCCCTGATAGTCATCCAAATTGATTTTTGCCAGTCCACGGAAGAAATAAGGCTCATATAAATAAGGTTTCGCGTTGATTACCTGATTAAAATATTGGATAGAAAGCACGTAATCCTCAAAATACAATGCATTCCGAGCAATGGTCATCACCCGTTCCGTATTGATTTGTGCATACAACAATGTGGGTAACAGCAAAATAGCCGTCAGTATTTTTTTTATCATCTTGTTTTATAAATGCTTGTAAACGAAACAAAAGTAACGTTTTTCGTTTACTTGTCGGGATTAGCGGAACACTTTTTATATTTTTTGAGCCTTTTATACCATATTATATGGTTAAACTTATTTCTTTACGGTTTTCACCTTATAAGTGCAGTGTGCCTTGCCTTTCAACATGGCATTCAGTTTTCCTTTAATCATCTGCTTGCGTAACGGAGACAAATGGTCGATGAACATCTTTCCTTCCAGATGGTCGAACTCGTGCTGCATCACGCGTGCCAGGTAACCTTCGATAATCTCATCGTGCGGTTCCAAGTTCTCGTCCAGGTATTGCACGCGTATTTTGTTGCCACGCTTCACTGATTCATGAATTCCTGGAAGGCTCAAGCAGCCCTCGTCCATAGAAACTTCCTCACCGGACACTTCCAGAATATGGGCATTGATATACGCCTTGCGGAAATCTTTATATTCTGGCAAATCATCAGACAAGACATCCAGATTAATGGTTACTACGCGGATAGGCAAACCTATTTGCGGTGCAGCAAGTCCCACACCTTCAGCATTGTCCATCGTTTCAAACATATTCTCAATAAGTTCTTTCAAATTCGGATAGTCCGGGGCAATATCCTCTGCTACCTTTCTCAATACGGGCTGGCCGTACACATAAATGGGTAAAATCATTTCCTTTACTACAAATTACTAATTACAAATTACTTTCTATACATTATAAAAAAGAGAAACGTTTGTTCTCTAAATAAGTTTGCAGAATAATAGTTGCACTGATTTCATCCACCAGTGCTTTATTTTGGCGGTCTTTCTTTTTCAATCCGGCCTCAAGCATCGTCCGATGAGCCAGAACAGAAGTAAAACGCTCGTCTACATATTCAACCGGCATGTCAGGCAGTTTCTTCTTCAGCGAACGGACAAAAGGTTCGATATTCTTCATGTTTTCCGAAGCCTCATTATTCATCTGCTTAGGAAGGCCTACCAAGATACGCTCTACCGGCTCCTTAGCCACATAATCAAGAAGAAACTGCAACAATTGGTGTGTAGGCACAGTTGTCAGTCCATTCGCAATCATCTGCAATGTATCACTCACGGCTATTCCCGTACGTTTCCGACCGTAGTCTATGGCTATTATTCTACTCATAATGGGCTACAAAATTACGATTAAAATTTGAATTCCTCCGTTAATCTTACATATATAATACAGAAAAAGGGATGTCTGATAGTATCAAACATCCCTCCGCTGATTTTTTCATTAATTATTTCAAATGAATTTTGTATGTCAGCCCTCCCGTGAAATATTTCATCCTCTGC